>Ga0208279_1000413_pt1 | contig 35462 bp, 37 predicted proteins | sample AntAceMetag02UKM_FD_184766 | JGI IMG/M metagenome (GOLD analysis project Ga0208279, IMG submission 184766) | Saline lake microbial communities from Ace Lake, Antarctica - Antarctic Ace Lake Metagenome 02UKM (SPAdes) (version 2) | ecosystem: Environmental > Aquatic > Non-marine Saline and... | reverse complement strand
CAGAGATATTAAAAGATAATACGATAGAGGAAGTTGGTAATATTATGCGGCAGAAAAGAAATTTAGATTTTTACGGCGGAGGAGCCGAAGTTACGGAAAAAGAATGTAAAGAATATCTATCTTTTGTTGAAAAAATATTCAAAAGAATAAAAAGTATTATATCGTAGTTTTTACGTAGAGAGCTATTTATTTCTTAAACTGCTTCGGACAATCTTTCCATAAATCGGTAAATTTATCAAATCTCAACAGATGCTTTATAAATTAATTCTATTAAGTGGGCACTTGCTTTCTTTCTTACGACATCTCTGGTTCCCTTAATAATTATCTTTTTTGTTTTTTGTTTATTCTTGCTACTGAAGGCTATGAAGGTGGTGCCCACTTTGATCCCTTTTTTTGTTTTAGGACCGGCAAACCCTACTATAGAAGCACCAATATTAGCATTAAGTTTTTTTCGTACCTCTGTAGCTAATTTTAGAGCCACTTCTTTTGATACCCCTTGGGTTTTTTCCAAAAGAGAGGAGGGGATATTAAAGAGCTTATTTTTTGCTTCAAGAGAATAAACAACAACCGATCCCATAAAGACCTCTGATACTCCGGGAATTTTTGTTAAAAGATAAGAGGCATAACCACCACTGCAAGATTCTGCTAAAGCTAAGGTTTGTTTTTTTTCTTTCAAAGTGTCTATTAACTTTTTTAATTTTTTAATCATAAGATACCTATCCCCCGATCTTCTTCTAATATTATCTCCTCATATGTATGGTTTGGCAATTCATAAAGAAACATTGATGGTCGGGTGATAATCAGTCCATTTTTAAAGGTATATTTGGTTTGAGGATAAGTTATGTGTAGGAGAGACTTAGTTCGGGTTGTAGCTACATAAAACAATCTTCTTTCTTCTTCTAGGGCACTTGCACTACTTTGAGCTTTAGGGTGGGGAAAGCCATATTCACAAAATCCAATGATAAAGACTACTTCCCACTCTAACCCTTTTGCTTGGTGAATAGTCGAGAGGACTAAGGTTTCACCTTTCTCATAGCTACCGAATAAAGTTTCACCCTTAAATTCTTCGAAAGAGCTAAAACCAAGCAGGAATTCTTTTACTGTTGAGTAGTTGGAAGCTAGTTTAGCTAATTCTTCTAAATCAAGAATTCTTTCTTCAGCATTATCAAAAGACAAATAACAATAATCTTTATAGGCTTCTATTACTTTTTGCAAGGCGTTTTCCGGGCTTTTTATTTTCTTCAAAGCTTCAAAAATAGAAACAAATTCTCCAAAGCTTGTGCGTTGTCTTGCTGGTAAACTATCCTTAACTGCTTGGATACTCTTTTTTTCATTGATCAGTCTATCCCATATTTTATAGGCAAAATTTCTTCCTATCCCTCTTTGTAGGCAAAGTGCTCGCTTAAAGGAGAGTTCATCTGCAGAGTTAACGATTATCCTTAGGTAGCTTAAAGCATCTTTTATATGTGCCTGCTCAAAAAATCTTAGACCACCTCGAACAATATAAGGGATATTTCTCTTTAGGAGCTCCATTTCTATCTCTAAGGCCTGGAAGCGCGAACGAAAAAGAATCGCAATTTCTTTTAATGGTGTACCTTCTCCATTTAATTCCAATATTCTCTGGCCGATAAATTTAGCTTGTTGGTATAGATCCTTTGTTTTTACCACATAGGGAATTTCGCCGCCCTTTTTTATAGCTCTTAGATCCTTAGGGAATTGATTAACATTATGCTTTATGATTTCATTAGCTAGGGAGAGTATTGGCGGGGGAGAGCGATAATTTATTTGGAGCTTAAATATTTTTGTTCCCTCAAAGATTTTTGGAAAATCTAAAATATTGTTTATATCAGCTGCCCGAAAGGAATATATTGATTGGGCATCGTCACCGACTACAAGAATATTTTTGTGATATGAGCTGAGGAGCTTTAGAATTTCAAACTGGAGTTTATTTGTATCTTGATATTCGTCAACGAGTATGTATTGGAAACTTTCAGCATATTTTTGACAAATATTTTTATCCTGCAAGACTTTTAGCCAATTAGTGAGGAGATCTGTAAAATCCATAATATTAGCTTCTTTTTTTTTCTTTTTATAATGAGCAACAATTTTCTTTATTTGCGGGGCATACTCCTGGATATGAGAATATTTTTCAGCTACAACCTCATCGATATCTTTCTGGGAGTTAGCAGCTAAGGAGTAGATATTATAAATCAGTCCTTTTTTAGGGAACATCTTTTCGCGTTTGTAAAAACCTAAATCATCGAGGCAGTCCTCGATTAAGTCCTTGGCATCTTCTGTGTCAGCAATGGTAAAATTGGAAGAATAGCCTATTGTTTGGGCTTCTTTTCTTAATATAACATTTCCAATGTGATGGAAAGTCCCGGCCCAAAGATTTTTAAGCGAAGATTTCAGGAGAATCTCGGCACGGTTAATCATCTCATTAGAGGCTTTATTAGTGAAGGTTACCAAGAGAATATTTTGAGCTGGAATACCTTTTTCAAGAAGATAAGCTAAGCGGTAAATCAACACCCTTGTTTTACCGCTTCCAGCTCCAGCTAAGACTAAAGATGGGCCGTAAGCTTCCTCAACTACTTTTAGTTGTTGAGAATTCAAGTTTTCTTTGTAGTTGGTAGTTGAGATTTGATCAAGAGTCTTTAGTTTGTAGCTTTTCATATCACCTATCTTATCACAATCTCAGTTGAGGTCAAAGCTCAACAAACATTGACAGGGCAAAATCTAAATGGTAAAATTTTTTAACTTGGTAAACACCATTTATTCCATTTAAAATAGGAGGTGCTGATGAAAGCGGTAAAGGGAAAAGAGATTATTTTTACTGGAGAAAATAAAATAGGTGAGCTAGAAGATATAGCGAGTATACTCAAGGATAATGGAGTTAATATCCGAGCAATATCTGCCTGGGCTATTTCTGAGAAGGCTGTTTTTAGACTGTTAACTTCTGATAATGTTAAGACAAAAGAGCTTTTATCGGTTAAGGGTGTGATAGAGGAAAGAGAAGTGGTAATTGTAGAGATGCCAGATGAAGTAGGACAGCTTCAGCTCCTTGCTTCCAAATTAAAGGGTAATGGTCTTGATTTAGATTATATATACGGGACAACCTATGAGCCAGGCAAATCTGCAATTATTATTTTTTCTGCTAACGACAATGAGAAAGCCTTAGGGATAATTTCTGCTTAAGTCTCATTAAATGCAGATACAATTTCCTTATTCTTTTTTATGGGGGGCTGCCCTTTCAAGCTATCAGTGTGAGGGAGATAACGTAAACTCTGACTGGTATCTTTGGGAAAAGGAAAAGGGTTTAATAAGTTCTGCTTCTGCTTGTAGACATTACCACTTATTTGATCAAGATTTTCAACTAGCCAGCAAGCTTAATTTAAATAGCTTAAGAATATCCTTGGAGTGGGCAAGAATTCATCCCGAGCCTGCCACTTTTTCCTTAGAAGAACTCACTCATTATCAAAAGGTAATAGACGCTTTAATAAAATACAATTTAAAGCCAATTGTTACTCTTCATCATTTTACCAATCCACTTTGGTTTGCTAAAAAAGGAGGGTGGGGTGAAGTCAAAAATATTGATTATTTTTTAAGCTTTTTAAAAAAGACAGTTGAGGCTTTAAAAGAAAGGGTAGATTTATGGATTATCTTTAATGAGCCTTTAGTTTATATCTATAATAGCTTTATTCTCGGTATTTGGCCTCCGGGGGTAAGGTCTTTATCTGAAGGCAAAAGAGTCTTGAACAATATTTTGGCTGCTCATCTTACTGGTTATCAGGAGATAAAAAGGATATATCAGGATAGTGGAGTCAACCCCCAGGTCTCGATGGCTAAAAGCTTGAGAATTTTTTCCCCAAGCCCCGGCCCTAACTTTATCTTAAATTCCTTAACTGCCGGTTTACGTAGCCAACTTTTTAATTTTCGAATTCTTAACTATCTAACAAAGAAAAATGCTCTAGATTTCATTGGTCTAAATTATTACTGTCGTGAATTTTCTAAGTTTAAAGGCTTAATAGGTGAAGAGTCTGATTATAAGCCTAAGCGGGGAAGGCAGAACTATTTGGGGTGGAATGTTTACTCCCAAGGGTTCTATAAGCTTCTTAAAAGGTTAAAGCGGTACAACTTACCAATAATAATTACCGAAAATGGAACAGCTGAAAATAAAGACTCACTTTATGAAGATTTTTTAATTGGACATTTAAAGAGCTTAGCCTTAGCAATGAAAGAAGGGGTAGACATAAGAGGCTATCTTTGGTGGTCTTTGATGGATAATTTTGAGTGGGATAAGGGCTTTGGTCCGCGCTTTGGGCTAACTGAGGTTAATTATTCTACTTTTGAGCGGAAATTAAAACCTTTTGCTTATACTTATGGTAAGATATGTAAGGATAATAGGATAGAAGTTTAATTTTTATGGATAGCAAAGAGATAAATCTAATTATTGGCAATAGCCCGCCATTTAATGGCTTAAACCCTCGGCAGATAAATAAACTAATTAATATTGCTGAAGTTAAAGAATATAAAAACGGGGAAATAATCTATAGAGAAGAGGATCCCCCGAGTCATCTTTATTTTCTGATTAAGGGAAGAGTCGTAGCTTCAGCGAAAGTTGGCACAAAGGACCGGCGGATAGAAGTTCTTAAGCGAGGTACTTGTTTTGGGATAATTTCCCTTTTGACTAATGATCCGCATTCGGTAACTGTAAAATCAATTGAGGCTTCTCTTGTTTTACAAGTAGAAGAGGAGGCCTTTAAAAAATTCTTGAAAAAAAATCCTTACCTTGCTTTAGATTTTTCACGTATTCTTTCTCAACGAGTTAAAGTCAGGTCTAAACCCAAAAAGATATTTCAATCTAAAAAAGTTGGTATTATGGGTAGTGTTTTAGCCGGCAAAACTCGCTATATGTTTGATTTAGGAGTAAAGATAAAGGAACAAACTCAAAAGGAAGTTATCTGTGTCCAAATTATCCCTTTTGATCAGGATAAAGCGCATTCTATTCCTGAAGTTTCGCTCCAAGATCAAAAGAGTGAAATTCTATCTTTAAGGGATTTCAACGAGGAAGCCTTAATTGACCACATTATAAGTAGCGATATTGATTACCTATACATAAGAGCTAAAGTTGGTGATAAATTTCTCCCTCTTCTAAATTTTCTTTCCGAGAGTTATCATTTTATTCTTTATGAAATTCCTCATAAATTTCTGAAAGAACATTGCGATGATTTCATTACTCCAGCCCATCAGGTACATTTTGTTCTTTTTCCTAAGACAGAAGAGTTAAGAAAAGGAGCGTCTTTAATAAGAGAACTAAAAGTTCAAAATCCTTTAAATCAGGAGAAGGTTAAGGTAATTCTCACTGAAAGTTTTAATCAGGAAAATCTACCATTTGAGAAGAAGAGAAAATTAATTAACCATCCTGTGTATGCCACTTTACCTTCTGTGAGTCAGGAGAGTTATCCCAAAGCTTTGCGAAGAATTTCTCGTGAAATTGGCGAAGTTACCTTAGGGTTGGCTTTAGGCAGTGGTGCCGCCTATGGATTTTCTCATATTGGTGTTTTAAAAGTTTTAGAAGAAAATAACATAGACATTGATATTATTTGTGGCTCAAGCATGGGGGCAATTATTGCTGCTCTTTGGGCAGTAGGTTTTAGCATAGAAGAAATAGAGAGGCTTTCTAATGAATTTGGAAGGAAAATTGGTAAATTTTCTATTTTAGGATTCACTTTTCCTTTTAAAGGAATTATGAGGGCGAAGAGACTAGAAGGTATTTTTAAAAGCGTATTTAAAAATTTAACCTTTTATGACCTAAAACATACTCTTAAGATAGTTGCTTTTGATTTTCTTAAAAGGAAACCTGTAGTATTAAGCAAAGGCCTTCTTTATAAATCTGTAGCAGCTAGTTGTGCTTTTCCTGGTATTTTTGAGCCGATAAATTTTAAGAAAAGTATTCTTTTAGACGGAGGGATTTTAAGCCCCCTACCGACAAAGATACTTCTAAATTATGATGCTGACAGGATAATTGCTTCTAATATTAGCCTTTCTTCCGAGCAATCTCGCAGAGAGTATCGTAAGCGTGATAGTTTTCATATTTTTGATTTTATTTTTGGGAGCATTGAAACAATGCAGCAGAGATTTATTGAGGAGGCAGCAAAGATTGCTGATGTAGTTATTCATACGAACTTAGAGGGTTTGGGTTGGATGGAATTTGAAAAAATATCTGCATTCATTAGAAGGGGAGAAATAGCAGCCCAAGAAAGAATAGAAGAAATTAAAAGCTTAGTATCATTATAATATTAAAGAGATTTAGAATGAGAACATTTAATATCACTATCATTATAGTTGGGGTTGTATTTGCAGTAATTGGTAGCCTGTTTGGCCAGGGTTTTGCTCTTGCAGAGAATATAGAGGCTCGGTTTCAGAATAAAGATAAGTTAGTTTACAGTGTTTTTTTTAACGGTGTTTTATCAGGCTACATAGAGTGGGAGTATCGTGGGCGTCAGAAAGTAGATGGAGTAACCGTAGATGTTCTTTCAGTAAATTCAGATACAAATATTTTTAATCTTTTGGAATTGGATAGTAAGGAAAGAGTTTTTCTTGATAGTCAAACTTCGCTTCCAATAAAGGTAGAAAGAGATATTGTTTTTTTTGGCAAGAAAGAAATAATCGAGGAGACTTATGACCAGGAGAGGGGGAAAATTAAAATAAAGCGAAAAAACTCTAAAGAGCCCGAAGAGATGCTTAGTCAAGATACACCGATACATAATATTTTAGAGCTTCTTTATTTTTTTCCTCAAGATTTAGTTCTAGAGCCTGATCAGTGGATGATTTTTAATCTTCCCACCCAAAAGATAAGAATAAAGATGGTGAAAGAACGAGTTTTAAAGATGAATGGTATTGATTGGGATACCTATTTTTTAGTTGGAAGAGGTGCTAAGAGATTTAGCCTCTGGTTAGATAAAGAGGAAAAAATGCCTTTACGGTTAGAATTTATTTCGCTAGCCGGTAAAATTACTGTCGTAAGAAAGGAGGATTAGAGTGATTCATCCCAAAGCAGTTATAGAAAAGAATGTAGTCTTAGGAGATGACGTAAGTATTGGTCCTTATGTTTATTTAGAGAATGGAGTACGTTTGGGTAAAGGAGTAAAAGTTTCAGCTTTCGCGCATTTAAAAGCTAATACTTATGTCGGTGAGAATACCTTTATTGGCAGTGGAAGTGTTATCGGCGAAGTTCCTCAGATTTTAGATGCAAAGGATGCAAAGGGAAAAGTTTATATCGGTAAAGGTAATGTTATCCGAGAATATGTTACAATTAATTGTTCAAGCTCTCCGGATAAGGCAACTTCTCTGGGGGACAATAATTTTCTTATGGCTTGTTCTCATGTCGCTCATGATTGTAAGATAGCCAATAACGTGGTTATTTGCAATGGAACTTTAGTGGCTGGGCACATTGAAATAGGCGACAATGCTTTTATCTCTGGAAATGTAGTTATTCACCAATTTGTTAAGATTGGTAGATTGGCAATGATTGGAGGATTATCTAGAGTTAATCAAGACGTTCTTCCCTTTATGATGGTAGTGGGTGATTCCCGAGTCTGGGGTCCTAATTTAGTAGGATTAAAAAGAGCGAATTTTAGCAGAGAAGAAATAAACCAAATTCGAAAAGCCTATAAGATTCTTTATCGCAAAGAGAGGTCCCTTAAAAACGCTTTAGAAGAGTTAGAGAAGTTAGATTCTCCGGTAGTAAAGGAGATGATTGTTTCTATTCTTTCTTCACAAAGAGGAATTTGTGGCCCTAAGAGAAGCGCTTTGTGGGAGAAACTATTCTTAGATTATCCTTATTTTGCAAGAAGCAAAATACCTACCTATGAATCTATGCCAAAGTTTGACTTGAGTAAATTTAATAAGGAATAGCCAACTTTGGTTACACCTCGGGGGTGTAACCAAGGTTTTAGTAAAATAATTGAAAAAACGGGTAAACCTTTTAATGGTTTTTTCGTCTAAATAAGTGGAGGGCGAAAATATTAACCATTTATGCAAAAAGCAAGGAGGCTTAAAATGAAGCGCATAGGATTTGAAAAAGTAAGTGCGGCATTGATAATTTTGGCTTTATCTCTCAACTTGGGCAATGTTTGGGCAGAAGAGTATGAGGAGACAGCTTACTATGAGGCAGAAGAAGATTATACCGATACACAAGGTACGTCACCAGGTTATGATAAGGGGAAAAAGGTCGGCTGGCGTGGTGCTGATGCACCTCCAGGATTAGCTAAGAAAGCTGAGTTAGAAAAATTAAAAAAATTAAAAGAGGAGAATCCTGAGAAATTTAAACAAGTTATGCAAAATCGCAAAGATAAGCTTAAAAAAAGATTAGCTTACTTAAAGGAGAATAATCCTGAGAAGTTCAAAGCCCTCATGAAACAGAGGCAAGTTAACCAGGAGAAGAAGCTTGAATATTTAAGGCGTACAAATCCTGAGGAATTTAAGCAAGTCGTAGAAAACAGAAAGAATGTTTTAGAAAACAGATTGCAAAAAATGAAAGAAAACGATCCTGAAAAGTTTAAGGAAATTGTGCAGAAAAGAAAAACCAATCAAGTTAGACGTCTTCAGCACTTAAAGAAGACTAACCCCGAAAAATACAAAGCGTTTTTAAAGAAAAATCCTCGTTTAAGAGATCATGCAGAAGATGTACGTGATAAACGAGAAGATTTTCGTGGTAAAAAACCAAGACATTTAAAAAGTAATCCTCGTGGCAAAACTAGCGGCGGTAGAAGGAAATAAGGATTTTATAAATGCTAGCAGGTAACGAAAGCAAAATAATCGCCCAGGTTAAAGCTGGTGACTCAAAAGCTTTTTGTGAATTAGTAGAAGAGTATAAGGGAAAAGCCTTGAGTGTGGCTTACTCTTTTTGTGCTAATTACGAAGATGCAAAAGATCTTTCTCAAGATGCATTTATCAAGGCTTTTAAGTCGATCAAGAGGTTTAGGGCTCAATCAAAGTTTTACACTTGGTTTTATCGTATATTGATTAATGTCTGCAAAGATTATCTCAGGCGGAGAAAGAATAATAAATTTATCAAGCTTTCTGTTAAATTTAAGTTAAGAAATGGTTTAGTCGAGTTTGAGGATATTTTTGAAAGCGTTGCTTCTGCTGCTCCTGGCCCTGGGCAGGAATTACTAAATAAAGAGTTAGGAGCGCATTTGACAAAAGCAATAACTTCTTTGTCAGAAAAGCAGAGAGTAGTATTTACGCTTAAAAATATTCATCAATTAACCCTAGCTGAAATTGCCGAAATTACCAACTCTGCTTTAGGCACTGTAAAAGCTAATTTATTTAAAGCAACAATAAATTTACAAGCTAAGTTAGAAGAATACGTCAACGTAAACATTCCTGGAGGTGTAAAGTGAAAAAATGTGATTTCAAAAATGCAGATCTTCTAGCTTATTGTTATGGCGAACTTAGTCAGAAAAGGTTACAGGAGATTAAAGATCATCTTTCTGCTTGCGAAAGTTGTTTTTCTAAAGTAAGAGGTTTTGAAAAGACCCTTGAATTAGTTAAAGAGCAGAAGCTAAGGAAGGTTCCCGGAAGCATCTTAAGCAATTATACTCAAGAAGTGCATGATAAGATTAGCAAAGCAGAAGAGAAAGTATTAGTTAAGCCTTTAAAGGAAAGAGGGTTAAATTTAGTAGAAGGCTTTCGTTCGATTTTTTCTCCAAAACTCATACCAGTTTTCGTGACTGTGTCTATTGTGATATTTGCTTTTATATTTACTCAACAGAGTAAGCTGGGGTCAGTTAATCTAATAGCCCAAGAAGTGGCTTTGCTTGAAGAGATTGGTGAAAATATAGAAGGGATTTTTCTTGAGAGTGATGAAGAAGGAATCTATCAGGCGATAGATGATTCAGATGAAATCATTCTGGCTCAAGCTGTAGATGAGGCTGAGGTAAAAAGTATACTTGATGATCTTGAACTAATCCAGGAGCTCGGAGAGGAAGTCGATATTAACGGTCTTATCGAAGAGCTTAACGCTTTAGACGAATTAGATATAGAGTTGATTTAAGCCTGCATTAAGGGTACACCTTGGTTGCAAAAATTAACCAGCCGGTGTGAGAAGGCATTCTTTGTTCCGGTCGAGTTTTTCCTCTTCTTACCAGAATCTTTCGCAAGAGAATTTCCATTGTTTCAATATTTATGAATCCCTTATCTTCTAGCGTAAATACCGTTCTGGTAAGTTGTTCGAAGGTAGGGCATATCGTGGCAAGTCTAGAGCCACCTTTCAATGACTTATAAGCAGCGTCAATTAAGTCCCAAGGGCTTCCAATATCAATCATTATGAAATCAGCTTCTTTCTCGTCAAATTCATCGGTGATTTCTTGATGCTTAAATTCAACCCATTCACTTAAACCATTCTTTTCCAAGTTTTTTTTGGCATTGCTTAGGAACTCTTCATTTCTCTCATAACTATAGACACGGCCGTTAGGCCTTACGAAATTAGCTAAAGCTGTAGTTAGGGCACCGCTTCCAATACCGGATTCAATTACCTTTGCTCCCGGAAAGATATTACCTCGGGTAAGGATCATTCCAATATCTTTAGGATACATAATTTGGGTTTTTCTTCTGACCTTCATTATCATCTCATAAAGATAGGGGCGTAGAATGTAGAAGTGAATTCCTAGATTTGTTTCCACTTTTTCGCCAAATTTTTTCCCAATAAAAGAGTGAACTTTTAGAAAACCCTTGTCTGTGTGCAGGGTTTTTTCTTCAACTTTAATAAGGAAGTTCCTTTTTTCGTCATGATAGAGGAATATCAGGTCGCCTTGCTTTATCATAGTATAAAATATATCACTATAAAAATATCTTGCAAGGAGATATTCTTTGTATTAAACTTCTATTTATGAAGTATATCGTTATTATTCCCGATGGGGCAGCTGATTACCCTATCGATATTTTAGGAGGCAAGACTCCCCTAGAGATAGCTGAGACGCCTTTCATGGATTCTTTAGCTAAGCAAGGAGCCTTAGGCAGGGTTAAGACTATCCCCCGAGGATTTACGCCTTCTAGTGATGTAGCTAACCTTTCGTTATTAGGCTATGATCCCGAAAGTTACTATACTGGCAGAGGGCCGCTTGAGGCTGCGAATTTAGGAGTAGAGCTAGGTGAGAGAGATTTAGCTTTTCGTTGTAATTTTATTACTGTTGCTGAAGGCAAGCTTCATGATTATAGCGCCGGGCATATAACTGATAAAGAATCTAAAATTCTTATTGAACATGTTAATAAGAATCTAAGTACAAAAAATATTGAATTCTTCTTTGGAACTAGCTATCGCAATCTTATGGTTATTCGGGGAGGTGCAGATTTAGGTTTAGGTAAAATAAAATATTTTGCTCCCCATGATATTATAGGCAAGGAAATATCCAAGCATTTACCTCGAGGCAAGAATAGCGAAGTTCTCGTTGATCTTATGAATCGCTCTAAAGAGATTCTTGGGCTTCAGGAGATAAATAAAGTGAGAATCGATCTAGGAGAAAATCCTGCTAATATGATTTGGCTCTGGGGCTGCGGGCCTAAACCAACAATGCCTGCTTTTGAAGATGAGTACAGAATTAAAGGTGCGGTGATCTCAGCTGTAGACTTGATAAAGGGTATTGGTAGGATAGTAGGATTAAAGGTATTGGAAGTTGAAGGTGCTAATGGTTACTATGATACTAATTACTTGGGTAAGGCTGAAGCTGCAATAAAGGCGTTAGATACTTGCGATTTTGTTTATATTCATATAGAGGCTCCTGATGAAGCTGGTCATAATCAAGATTTACGAATGAAAATAGCCTGTATTGAAAGGATAGATAAGTTTATCGTTGGAACTGTGCTCGAAAAATTAAAGGATAAAGATTTTCGGATTCTGATTACCCCAGATCATCCTACTCCAATTAGCCTAAGAACGCATACTGATGAACCTGTGCCTTTTTTACTTTCTGGCTCAGGAATAGAAAAAGATGATTTTTCTTCTTATTCGGAAAAAGAAGCCCAAAATAGTTCGCTTTACTTCGATAAGGGCGTTGATTTGTTAAAACACTTCCTTACCAAATGAGTAAAATGCCAAAAAAACGAAAAGGTAAATTAATTGTTCAAAAGTATGGTGGCAGCTCAGTAGCTGATGTAGCAAAAATAGAGAAGGCTGCTCAGAGACTTATTTCTTATGCAAAAAAAGGCAATAGGGTGGTTGCAGTTATATCTGCAATGGGCGATACTACTGACGAGTTAGTCTGTTTAGCGAAAGAAATTAACCCTAACCCTTCAGAGCGCGAAATGGATATGCTAATGTCTACCGGAGAGCAGATATCTTGTTCTTTGCTGGCTATGGCAATTCATAAGAGAGGTATGGGGGCAATATCATTTACTGGCCCTCAAGTCGGGATAATTACTGACACTTATCATACTCAAGCTAAGATTCTAAAGATTGAAACTGATCGAATAAAGAAAGAGCTAATCAAAGGTAGCATCGTTATTATTGCTGGGTTTCAAGGTTTAAGTACCGCTTTAGAAATAACTACCCTAGGACGAGGTGGTTCAGATTTAAGTGCCGTGGCCTTAGCTGTATTTTTAAAGGCAGATCTGTGTGAAATTTATACCGACGTAGAAGGCATATATACTGCTGATCCGCGGGTTGTTCCAGAAGCAAAAAAACTGAAAAGTATTACTTTTGATGAAATGCTTGAACTATCATCTTTAGGAGCTCAAATTATGCATACTAGAGCGATTGAGGTAGCAAAGAAGTTTAATATCCCGATACATGTAAGAGGGAGTTTTACTAAAGAGGAGGGAACAATAATCATGAGAAAGACATCATCTATAGAGAAGCCGGTAGTAAGAGGCATAACGCTTACTAGTAATGAAGCAAAATTAACCTTATGCAATGTTCCCGATAAGCCGGGAATTGCTGCTCATCTTTTTAATGAATTGGGTTGTAAAAACATTAACGTAGATATGATTGTTCAGAATGTGAGCCATAAGAGGACAACAGATATTTCTTTTACTGTATCCAAGAAAGGTCTCACCAAGGCTCTTAAAATCTCAAAGAGTATTTCTAAAAATGTTGGGGCCGGAGAAGTTATCTCTGATGAAACTATAGCTAAGGTTTCTGTTGTTGGTGTGGGAATGAAATCTCATTCTGGAGTGGCAGCAAGATGTTTTTCTATTCTGGCAAAGAATAAAATTAATATCGATATGATTTCAACTTCAGAGATTAGTATCTCTTGTATAGTTAAGAAAACCGCGGGGAAAAAAGCATTAAAAGTTCTTCACAAAGGATTCAAATTAGGATAAGCTAAGGTCGTAAAAGGAAAAGGTTAGATGGAAAAAGTATATATTTACGATACAACCTTAAGGGATGGAACTCAGACTGAAGGGATATCTCTGAGTTGCAAAGATAAGATTAATATTGCTAAAAGATTAGATGATTTTGGTATTGATTTTATTGAAGGGGGTTGGCCATTTTCTAACCCCAAAGATAAGGAATTTTTTGAGTATTTTAAGAAGAATCCTTTAAAGAAGAGCAAACTTACTCCCTTTGGTTCTACTGCTCATCCTTGCCAACCGGCTAAGGATGATAAGAATCTTATTAGCTTGATTGAATCAGAAACTGAATATGTTACTATCTTCGGTAAAACTTGGGATCTTCACGTAAACGAAGTTTTGAGGATAAAGCTCGAAGATAATCTTAGGATTATCTCTGATAGTGTAAGTTTCTTGAAAAAAGAGGGAAAGAAGGTTTTTTATGATGCCGAACACTTTTTTGATGGTTACAAGGCTAATCCCGAGTATGCCTTAAAAACAGCAAAAGCAGCCATAGAAGCTGGGGCAGAGCTTATTGTTTTTTGTGATACTAATGGCGGAACACTTTCTAATGAAATGAAAACAATTATTCAGGAAGCAAAGCTTAAACTTTCTATAGATGGGTTTGGCATGCATTGTCATAATGATTTGGGCTTGGCAGTAGCAAATTCTGTAATTAGTGTAGATGAGGGTTGTGTCCATGTTCAAGGGACTATGAACGGTTATGGCGAAAGATGTGGAAACGCAGATTTAGTATCGATAATGGGCATATTGCAATTGAGAATGGGTAAGGATGTTGTGTCCAGTGAAAAATTAGCTGAGTTAACTCATTTGTCTCATTTTGTAAGTGAAGTTTGCAATATGTCTCATCGTGACAATCATCCCTTTGTTGGGCGAAGCGCTTTTGCTCATAAGGGAGGAGTGCATATTGATGCAGTAATTAAAAATTCCCGAGCTTATGAGAATATTGATCCAGCTTTAGTAGGGAATAAGAGAAAGTTTGTTGTTTCTGAGTTAGCTGGAAAGTCTACTCTAGTAGTAAAGGCTAAAGAGTTAGAGTTTGATTTAGATAAGAAGTCAGATAAAGCAAAAGATTTACATAAGCTTATTCAAAAATTAGAAAATCAAGGATATCAATTTGAAGCCGCTGAAGGATCTTTTAAGCTATTGCTTCAGAAAGAATTTAAGAAACACAAAAACTTTTTTGAACTACTGGGTTTTAAAGTTATCGTTGAAAGAAAAGAAGATAATAAATTGATTTCAGGGGCAACAATAAAACTAAAGATTAACGGAAAGTTGGAGAAGATAGTCTCCGAGGGTGATGGCCCGATTAATGCTTTAGATAATGCCTTAAGAAAGGCTCTATCCAAGTTCTATCCTACTCTTTCAAAAATGCACCTTACTGATTTTAAGGTCAGGGTTTTAGATGAAAAGGGTGGAACTGCGGCAAAGGTTAGGGTTTTGATTGAGTCCCAAGATCAGGGAGATAGTTGGTCAACTATCGGCGTTTCTGAAAACATTATCGAGGCATCTTGGCAGGCTTTAGCTGACAGTGTTGAATATAAGCTTCTTAAGGATTTGAAGCCAAAAGGATAAATATTTCCTTAATTTATCTTTAAGAATACAAAATAACAACAAAAATAAGGGGCTAATTTCATTATTGTGTTTTTTTGAGCCAATGATATAATTTAAATTACTATGCAAGGTGCTAAAATATTGATTGAAAGTTTAATTCGGGAAGGAGTAGAGGTAATTTTTGGCTATCCGGGAGGATCAGTTATACCTCTTTTTGATTGTTTATATGACGCTCCGATAAAATTTATTCTAACTCGTCACGAGCAGGCAGCTGCCCATGCTGCCGACGGCTATGCTCGCTCTACTGGTAAGGTTGGAGTTTGTTTATCTACCTCTGGGCCGGGAGCAACTAACCTAACTACTGGTATAGCTACCGCTTATATGGATTCAGTACCAATTATTGCAATAACTGGTCAGGTAAAAACATCCTTAATTGGCAATGATGCTTTTCAAGAGGCAGATATTACCGGAATAACTCGTTCGATTTCAAAGTATAATTACTTAGTAAAGGATGTTAAAGACCTTGCTTATACCGTAAAAGAAGCTTTTTACTTAGCCAATACCGGAAGGCCAGGGCCAATAGTTATAGATTTACCGGTTGATGTACAGATTCAAGAGGCAGATTTTAACTATCCTGATAAAATCGAGATGCGCAGTTATAATCCTATTTGCTATGGCCATCCTGGGCAAATAAAAAAAGTACTTAAATATATTTACAAGGCTAAGAAACCAGTAATTATTGCTGGTGGAGGAATTTTAATATCAGGAGCTAGTAATGAACTTTTAAAGTTTGCTGAAAAAGCTAAGATACCTGTTTCTACTACTCTTTTGGGTTTAGGGGGGTTTCCTTCTACCAATGATTTATCTTTAGGTATGCCGGGAATGCATGGTACTGTTTACGCTAATATGGCTATTACTGAAAGTGATCTTTTAATTTCGGTTGGGTCACGCTTTGATGATAGAGTTACCGGTAGGCTTGATGCGTTTGCTCCTGAGGCAAAAATAATCCATATTGATATTGATCCGACTTCAATAAGCAAGAATATAAAAGTAGATGTTCCTATTGTCGGAGATGCCAAAAACATTTTAGGCCAGCTTATTGAGGAAATAAAAGTGTCTAAACTTTCAGATTTAAGTAAGTGGCATAAGAAAATAAAGGATTGGAAAAAGGAGCACCCTCTCGTTTATAATAAAAAGAATAGTGGTAAAATAAAACCTCAGCATGTTATCGAGGAGATCTATAGTCAAACTAAAGGAAAGGCAATTATTGTAACTGAGGTAGGACAGAACCAGATGTGGGCATCACAGTTTTATAAGTACGATTATCCGCGTCAATTTCTATCCAGTGGTGGGCTAGGAACTATGGGCTATGGTTTTCCGGCAGCAATTGGTGCAAAAATAGCTAATCCTAAAAGGGAAGTTATTGTTATAGCAGGGGATGGCTCAATACAAATGAATATCCAAGAATTAGCTACCTTAACCACCTATAATATAAAGGTGAAGATAATTATTTTAAACAATAGTTGTTTAGGGATGGTAAGACAGTGGCAGGAACTTTTTTATAATCGACGCTATTCAGGAACCCCATTAAAAAATCCTGATTTTGTAAAAGTTGCTCAAGGTTACGGGGTTAAAGGTATCAGAGTTAAGAAGGTTAGTGAGGTAAAGGGAAAAGTTAAAGAAATCATCTCGGCAAAAACATCAGTTTTAGCTGATTTTTGGATTGAACCTGAGGAGAATGTATTTCCAATGGTGCCAGCTGGTGAGGCGATTAATAGAATGATCGGGGGAATGGCGTAATACTATGAAACACACTATACAGGCTTTGGTTGAAAATAGATTTGGAGTTTTAGCTAGAGTTGCCTCTTTATTTAGTGCTCGAGGATATAATATTGAATCTTTAGTAGTTGGTGAGACTCAGGATTCTACAATGTCTTGCATGACTATTGTAGTAGATGCTGAGGATGAAAGAATATTAGAGCAAATAAAGAAACAACTCCATAAACTTATTGATGTAATTACTGTAATTGACTTTACTCATCGAGAATATATTGATAGAGATTTAATTTTAATCAAAATATTAAACAATGGCAAAAATAAGACGGTTATAGAAAAACTAATTAAAAAATATTCAGTAAAAATTATTGAGAAGACTAAGGAGGTTTTTCTTTTAGAGGTTTGTTCCAATCGTCGCCAGGAAGATGAGGTTCTAAAAGAATTGAAAAGTTTAGGGATAAAGGAATTGGTAAGAACTGGGAGAATTGCAATAGGGAAGTGATAAGATACTTTGGGTATTTCATGCCCTCAGTATCAATTCGACTAAACGTTTTTTAGTAAAAAAATGTAAGTTTCATTAAGGAGGTTAAACATGGCTAAGATGTATTACGACAAAGATGCTAATTTAGATGTAATTAAAAATCTTAAAGTAGCCATTATCGGCTATGGTATTCAGGGCCGGGGGCAGGCTTTAAATTTAAGAGATAGCGGCGTTGAGGTTTTGGTTAGTGAATTAGAGGGTACTCCAAACTATGAGCAGGCTAAGAAAGATGGATTTAACGTTATTCCGGCTCAGAAAGCTGCTGAAGAAGCTGATGTTATCCAGATATTAACCCAGGACCATGTTCAGGGTATGGTTTATGAAAAAGCAATAAAGGCTAATCTTAAAGAAGGCAATGCTCTTGTATTTTCTCATGGGTTTAACATACACTTTAAGCAAATAGTACCGCCAAAAAATGTTGATGTTTTTATGGTTGCGCCTAAAGGCCCTGGTGCTTTAGTTAGAGAACAATACGAACAAGGCCGAGGCGTACCGGCTTTAATAGCTATTTTCCAGGATTTTAGCGGTAAAGCTAAAGATAAGGCTTTATCTTATGCTAAAGCTATTGGCGGAACAAGGGCTGGAGTTATTGAGACCACTTTTAAAGAAGAGACTGAAACTGATCTTTTTGGTGAACAAGCAGTACTTTGTGGTGGTACTTCCGAGTTGATAAAAGCTGGTTTTGATACTTTAGTTGAAGCTGGATATCAGCCGGAAATTGCTTACTTTGAATGTTTACATGAGCTTAAACTTATCACTGATCTTATTTACAAAAACGGTATCTCCGGTATGCGTAAGAGAGTTTCTGATACCGCTGAGTATGGGGATATAACTAGAGGTAAAAGAATTGTTAATAAGCAAACTAGAGAAGAAATGAAGAAGATTCTCGGTGAAATTCAGTCAGGTTCTTTTTCTAACGAATGGATAAAAGAGAACCAAGAAGGGCGGCCAAACTACAACAAGATAACTGAAGAGGAAAAAAAGCATCCGATTGAGAAAATAGGAAAGGAACTTCGGGGTATGATGCCTTGGATGGAGTAGTGAAGGATAAAGGATGAAGGAAAAAGGAAGAAGAAAGAAGGAAAGAATTATTATCTTTGATACTACCCTAAGAGACGGGGAGCAAGCTCCCGGAGCGTCTCTGACCTCTGAGCAAAAGTTAAAAGTAGCATATCAATTAGAAAAGTTAGGTGTAGATGTTATTGAGGCCGGTTTTCCTATTGCTAGTCCCGATGACTTTAAGGCTGTAGACCTTATTGCTCGCAATATTAAAAAAAGTTCTATCTGTGGTTTGGCAAGATGTCTATCTAAAGATATTGAAGCTGCTCATAAATCATTAAAGAGAGCAAAACATTCTCGTATCCATATCTTTTTAGCTACTTCAAAGATCCATCTTAAGTATAAGTTTAGGAAAGCTGAAGATGAGATTTTAACCTTAGCAAAGAAAGCTACTAAATTTGCCCGTAACTTATGTCCTGACATTGAATTTTCTCCTGAGGATGCTACGCGCTCCAATAAAGACTTTCTTTATCGCGTGATTGAAACAGCTATAAAGGAAGGAGCAGGGGTAATAAATATTCCTGATACAGTGGGGTATTCCTACCCCCAAGAGATTTATTCTTTAATTACTGATATTCGCAATAATGTTCCTAATATCAATAAGGCAACTATAGCTATACATTGTCATGATGATTTAGGGATGGCAGTAGCAAATTCCCTGTCAGCAGTTTTAGCCGGAGCCCGTCAGGTTCATTGCACAATGAATGGTATTGGCGAGAGAGCAGGTAATGCCTCGCTGGAAGAGATAGTAATGGCTTTAAATACTCGTAAAGATGCTTTTAAGAATTTTAAGTTGGGGATAGAGACTAAAGAAATTGCTCAGACTTCTCGTTTGGTAAGTAGTCTTACTGGATTCATAGTTCCACCCAATAAAGCTATTGTTGGGAGGAATGCTTTTGCCCATGAATCAGGAATTCATCAAGATGCTATTCTAAAGAAAAGAAGTACTTATGAAATAATGAATCCTAAAGATGTGGGGATAGATAAGAGCCAGATAATTTTAGGTAAACATTCTGGTCGGCATGCTTTAGCTAAGAGGTTAGAGAAATTAAATTTTAAGTTTTCCCAAGAAAGGATAGATGTAATTTTTAAGCAATTTAAAGAGTTGGCTGATAAGAAAAAAGAAATTTTTGATGATGATTTGATTGCTTTGGCAGAGGAACAAACAAAACCAAAGGTCAAGGCCTATAGTTTGATTTCAACAAGAGTAGTTACTGAAACTGGCGTTTTACCTCAAGCCGAGGTTAAAATTAAGTACAAGGGTAAGATTCGCGAAGCTAAATCTACTGGCGACGGACCAGTAGATGCTTGTTATAAGGCGATTGATAAGATTGCCGGGATAAAAACAAAGCTTCTAAACTATAAACTTGATGCAATTACCAGGGGGAAGGATGCTCAAGGCCGGGTAAGGGTAGAGATTGTTGCCAAGGGTAAGACTATTAGTGGCCGGGGTTCAAGCACAGATATACTAGAGTCTTCAGTAAAAGCCTATCTAGATGCTCTGAATAGAGTTGAATGAAATATTTTAAGAATCTTATTGGAATTGCTCTAGTTATCATATTAGCCTTAATTATAATTAACTTCCAAAAAATAGAGAGGCTAGATTCTTTAAAAGCAACTATCGGAAGTTGGCGTGGTATTACCAAACAAAAAGTAGATGTTTTTAAGCATAATCTTTCCTTTGCCTTTGCTCCTGAGAGAAAACCTCCGTTAAGCTTTCTTGGCAGAGAAGCTAAGCTTAGTCATCTGGCTAAAAATGTATTTGGTCAGTTTAGTCCTTCGCAATGGGATGATTTTTGGAGCTTACTCTATGGCTCGATTAAAGAGGAGCAAGAGGGTTCAATGTTAAAGAGATATCGAACTCAAGATGAGATAGAAAGTTACCTTAAACATAAGTATTCTAATCCCTTTCGTTATTTTAAAAAGGAACACTGGGATTACTTTTGGAGTATTGCTTTTGGAGGTTAGATATGCAATCTTCTAAAATATATGGTTTAGTAGGCTACCCCCTGGGGCATTCTTTTTCGCCTTTAATGCATAATGCTGCTTTTGGAAAGTTAAATATTTCCGGAGAGTACCGTTTATTTTCAAAACAACCCGAGGAATTAGAATCTTTTCTGCTGCGGATGGATGATGAAAATATTTGGGGATTAAATGTTACGATTCCTTATAAAGAAACGATATTAAGTTTTAATCAAATAGAGCTGGATAATTCTGCCCCCTACGCAAAGGAAATCCAAGCCATAAATACAATAGTTAAGAAAGGAGAAAGCCTGAAAGGGTTTAATACTGATGTTGCCGGGTTTCTGAGGCATTTAAACAAGCTAAATTTTAACCCTATAAATAAAAGGGTGGCTATATTAGGTGCTGGAGGAGCTGGAAAGGCTGTGGCTTATGCTGTAGCTAAGAAAGGAATAAGCCAGATAGCTATTTTTGATATCGACAAAGATAAAGCCGAGAGTGTTTCTCTTATGCTAAGGGTGCTTTTCCCAAAGCTTGATATATCAATAGTAGATGAAATTGAGCAGCTAGATATGATTAATAAGGATTTATTAATCAATGCAACCCCTATAGGTTTAACTAGTGAGGACCCCTGTCTTATAGAAGAGGGCATGCTTCATGAAGATTTATTTGTTTATGATCTTATTTACAATCCTTCTCCGACAAAGTTACTGTCTCTTGCTAAAAACAAGGGTTTACGTTGTTCTGATGGTTTAGGTATGCTTGTTTATCAAGGAGCTTTCTCTTTTATTTATTTTACCGGAACCCTCGTTCCTTATGCTAAAATAGTAGAAGTAATGTGGGGGGCAATAGATCGGGAGTTGGGAAATAAATGATTGAACAAATAATTATATTTATTTTTGGCAGCTGCGTCGGTAGCTTTTTGAATGTATGTATTCATCGTCTGCCTAAAGATAAGTCTATTGTTTTCCCTGGTTCTTCTTGCCCAAAGTGTAATACTCTGATTAAGTGGTATGATAATATTCCAATATTAAGCTATTTTTTTCTAAAAGGTCGCTGTAGAAACTGTAAGGATAAGATATCCTTAAGATATCCTTTAGTTGAACTTATTACTGCTACTTTTTTCTTAGTTCTATATCTAAAATTAGGCCTTACTATAGAATTAGCAAAATATATATTTCTTTTTTCACTATTGGTAGTAGTTTCATTTATTGATATTGATTATCATGCTATTCCGGTACATCTGTGTTTTATAGGAATTATCGTAGGTTTACTTTTTAGTTTGTGGCCAACTTTAAGGCTTTTCAAAGCCGGAGTTTTTGATTTAGAAGTCCTGCCTTTATTTAGAGCCTTAAAGGGATTACTTTTTGGGTTTGGTTTTACCTATGCTTTTAAATTTTTTGGTGATATTGGTATTGATTTTTATCTCAAGCTTCGTAAGCAAGAATCAATTGAAGGAGAAAGGGAGTCTTTAGGATTGGGTGATGTTGATTTTATGGGCATGGTTGGTGTATTCTTGGGAATTCATTCACCAGTTTCAGGATTCGTAGTTTGGGATGTAGTTTTAGTATTCTTTTTGGCCCCTTTTATTGCTCTCCTGTATTCGATTTTTGCTATAATTTTTAAGAAATCACACTTGATACCTTACTTGCCGTATTTATCTCTAGCAACGATAATTGTATTTTTCTGGGGAAATAAAATATTAAGTTCTATTTTAGGAATAGGAGGATAAAATGCGAATCCTAAGTGCCGGTGAATCCCATGGAGAGTATATTACCACTATTTTAGAGGGGTTTCCCAAAGGGGTTAAGGTTGATGATAAATTTATCAATCAAGAATTGAAAAAAAGGATGTCTGGGTTTGGTAGAGGAAAAAGGATGTCTATAGAACGGGATAAAGTTAGTATTGTCTCTGGATTACGTAATAAAATAACTCTTGGTAGTCCGATAGCGATGTTAGTTAAGAATAAGGATATTAAGATATTCACTCAAAGTAAGGATAACTTGCCTGCTCTTTCGGTGCCGAGGCCTTCACATGCTGATTTAGCCGGAGCATTAAAATATCAGGAAACTGATGTAAGGAATATACTTGAGCGTTCTTCAGCCAGAGAGACAGTAGCTAGAGTTTGTGTTGGCGCAGTATGCAAGCAATTCCTTTTAAAATTTGGAATAAAGACTGCTAGTTTTACTATAAGTGTAGGCGGTATATCTTCTGATAAGCGTCCTAAAAATATAAGCGATATTGTTAGTAAAATTAAAAAATCAAAGCTGAATTGTATCGATAGCGAGAAAGAAAAACTAATGGTTAAAGAAATTGTTAGTGCCGCTAAATCTGGAGACAGCTTAGGAGGAATAATTGAACTTTGGATAGAGGGAGTTGCCCCGGGAATAGGAAGTCCAATGCATTTCGACCGGCGTCTAGATGCTAAGTTTGCTTCTTACCTGATGAGTATTCCAGCTGTTAAAGGGGTTGAAGTGGGTTTAGGTTTTGATTATACAAGAGCGAGGGGTTCACTTTCCCACGATGCGATATATTATACAACTGGTAAAGGATTTACTAGAAAAACTAATAATTCTGGTGGTATCGAAGGTGGTATTTCTACCGGAGCACCAATTGTTTTAAGGCTAGCTATGAAACCAATTGCTACCTTAGCTAAACCTCTTGATTCAGTAAATATTCTTAATAAAAAAGCCAAGAAGGCGCCAGCCGTGCGCTCAGATACTTGTGCGATAGCTGCCTGTGCTCTTATTGCTGAGAATATGTCAGCGATTGCATTAACAGAGAGCTTTTTGGAAAAATTTGGGTCTGATGCTTTGGGAGAGATAAGTTCTAATTATAATAATTATCTTAAAGCTCTTAAATCTTTTTCCAAAAAATCCTAAACTGGATATCTGAACAATAAATAAATAGATAAAACTATGAGAAGGTTATTCTCTGTAATTTTTATAATTTCATTTTTAACATCAACAGCTTTTGCTGATTATAGTGGAATTGATAGTTTTAATCAAGAGGGGAAAGTTTTTTTATGGGAGGCTAAATCAGCAAAGAATACTGTATATATTCTTGGCTCGATACATCTTGCTCGAGCTTCACTTTATCCTTTAGATGAAAGGATAGAAGATGCTTTTGCGCGTTCGGATTCTTTAGTAGTTGAAGTGAACATTGAAGCGCATGATCCGGTTGTATTACAACAAATGTTTATGGAAAGAGGTGTTTATTCTGATGGTAGCACCATAGGAGATCATTTATCCGAGGAAACTTTTAAGTTGGTGGTAGATAAAATGAGGAGTCTTGGTTTAGGTCTTACTCAAACGGTTCTTTTTAAACCTTGGTTTTTGGCTGTAACTTTTGTAACGCTTGAACTTGTAAAACTAGGGTTCAATCCTGAATATGGCGTAGATAAGCACTTCTTGATTAAGGCAAAGAATAAGAAGATATTAGAGCTTGAGAGCGTAGAGTATCAGTTAAATCTTTTTGATGGTTTTACCGATAAACAACAGGATTTGTTTTTATTTTCTACCTTGTTGGATTTAAATGTTATTGAGAAAGAGATGGATAGTTTGATCGAAGCTTGGGAGAATGGTAATGTTGTTAAAACCGAAGAGATATTAATGCGGGGGTTAGAGCAGTATCCAGAAATATTGCCGATTGTTGACAAAATATTTTATCAACGTAATATAAAGATGGCTGCAAAAATAGAGAACTATCTGGATACTAATGATACCTATTTTGTTGTTGTCGGGGCCGGACACTTGGTTGGAGAGAAAGGTATCGTCCAACTGTTAAAGAAAAAAGGGTATTCGCTCCATCAACTATAGTTTGGAGAGCATAAAATTATTCAAAATTAATTAATCAAATGACAGAAAAAATAGCACTTATAGCATCAATAATCTTACCTTTATGGAATATACCTCTAATTGTAAGGATAATCAAAAGAAAGTCGTCTCGGGATATCAGTATGTATTGGGTAGTAGGAGTGTGGACTTGCTTTGTTTTGATGGCTCCCGATGGTTTTGTTTCAGAAGACTTAGTTTGGCGGACATTTAATATTGTAAATTTTATTTTTTTTACAATAGTATTTGTCATTGTATTAGCTTATAGAAAAAAAAGAATGTAGGCTAAAGAAAGGGCAGATGAAGAGAATATTTCTTTTTTTTCTTCTCATTTTTATAAGTTGTTCACCACTGGAATTAAGCCGCCTTTTTGGGGCAGGCCTAAAGCCTTTTAGAGAAAAAGGTAAAATATATACTAAGGCTTTTGATAGAGATTTGCCTTCTTGTTATGCAGAAATTATTCAAAAGTTAAAAGCGATGGAAGTCTCTTCTTACCGAGGGAGCCAAAGAGAAGGTTTCCTTGTGGTTAGGCATTTTGTTAAAGTTTTCCCTCAGTGTAGTGCATCAACAGAGGTAGCAATATTTTTTACAGAACTAGAAAGTTCCAAGACTCAGGTAGAAATAGCGTCACTTAATTACTCACTTGCCGAATTTATAGCTTCAGAACTTTTTAATGATTTAGGAAAAGAAAAAAATATTGAAAATTAAAGGAGAGCTATGGAAGAGAAAAGAAGATTTGTGCGATTGGGTACAAACGTAAAGGTAAAATTAGCTAAAATTGGTGAAGTGCCAAAAGAGGTCTTAGATAATGCAGTAGCTTCTAAGAATATTTCTGAAAATGGGATTTGTGTTATTATGCGCGGGGAAGGAGTAAAAGCTGGCGATAAGCTTTATCTAGAAATAGAATTACCCACTAAAAAAATTATTAAGTTAAAGGGAGTGGCAATGTGGATTAATCAGTTTGAGATATTTGGTGGAAAACACGAGAAAAGGTTTGATTTGGGAATTGAGTTTTTAAAGATTCGTAAAAAAGATAAAGAAATGGTTAAAGATTTTGTATTTGCTTCTTTTCGTCAAAAAGCTATAAATCAACAGGAGTCTCTCTAGGTGAAGAAAATTTATATTTTTTCAATACTTATTCTTAGCTTTTTTGGCACATTTCTTGGTCTAGCTGAAGAAAATAGTTCGCTAACATTTGCCCCGGGGATGGAATCTATAGAGATTGGTCCGGGAGTTTCACGGCTTGCTCCTGAAGGGATGGAAAAGTATGAACATAAAGGTCTAATAATTCTAGAGGATATTGATGAGTATATAGTAAGAAGATTCCATGAGGTTGAGAAACGTCTTGGTAAGCTTGAGGAAGAAGTAGAAAAACTAAAGAAAGTACAAAAAAAGAAGAAAAGTGAGGTGTTAAATAGTGAGTAAGAAATGGGTTACAGTTTATACATTTTTTGAGGATTTGGAAGCTCCGCAATTAGAAGCTATTCTAAAGGAAAATAATATTCCCGTTGACGTCTTTTATTATCAAGCTACCTCAGTTTTTTCAATTTTTCAGCCTTCAATTGGTAAGGGAGAAATAAAGGTCAGAGAAGATTATGTGGAGGAAGCTAAGAAAATAATTGCTGAATTCAATAGTCAGTAGTTTGACAATATAATAGGTATAGGGTAAGAATTCCTTTTAAATATTAGTAAATTCCTCTTAAAAAAATATTGTCATCTTTTGTTTCTATGCTATAATTTTCTTCTGTTTGCCAATTGCCCTACGCTGGTAAACATTTAGTTGCCGAGGTAGCTCAGGCGGTAGAGCGAGGGACTGAAAATCCCTGCGTCAGGGGTTCAACTCCCTTCCTCGGCACCATTGTTTTTTTAACAAAATACAGGTCAAATACGTGAAAAAAATAATCTTTTTTCTCCCTCTTTTTTTAATTATTTCTTTCCATAACAGCTTCCCTCTTTTTAGGCCGGTTCAAGAATTAGAAAGTAGTAATGTAAAAAGAGTCATCATCTCGCCTTTTGACTCAAAAGTTATTTGTGTTGCTTCAAAAAATTCTTTGTATAAGAGCCAAGATGCTGGCCAGAAATTTGAGAAGGTGGCAGTATTCAAAGATGAAGACGTCCAGCATATCTTCTTTGATTCTTCCCTAGCTGAGACCGTATATGTCGTTACTAGCCGCCATATCTACAGATTAAAGAATACTTTAGAGAAGCTATTTTCTTCATCTGACGAGGAGATAATTTATACCGCTGTAAAATATAGAGGTTTACTTTATATTGGGACAAGTCAAGGGCTTAGCTCTGCTTCCGAAGATGTTTTGATTTGGAGAAGAGTAAAAGCTCTAAGCGATTTCGCTATTTATTTTTTAGAACCATCCGCAGATAATTTATATCTAGCTACTGAAAGAGGTGCCTATCTCCTAAAGGATGATCAAAAAGTAGAAAGATTGTTTGTAATGAGGAAGGAAGATGCTGTCGGTGAAGAAGGTCTAGTATCTCAAATTATCAAAGTAGACGTTTTGAACAAAGGTTATCTTTGGCTTGGTACAAACCATGGCCTGTATGTCTCTGAAGACAAGGGGGATAATTGGAGAAAACTATACATATCAGGGATAGATAATCTTTCTATAAATTGTCTCGCTCAAACCAAACTAGAGGCTGGTACTATTTATTTAGGTACCACTAAAGGGCTTTTTATGGTTGATCTAAGGCGAAATAAATCCAAACAGCTTTTTGAAGGGCTATATTCTTCTTATATTTCCTGGATAGAATTTACTCCCGAAGGTAAAATTTACTTAGCGACTTCCAAAGGTTTGTTTGATAATGATTATTTTTCATCGGCTTATTCTGAAAATAATCTAGAAATGGTTTTAGGAGGAGAACCTTCAATCGGTGAAGTCCAAGAGGCAGTCTTAGTTTATAACGGGGTTCATCCGGATAAAATAAAAAAGTGGAGACAGGGGTTAAAGTATAGAGGATTTTTTCCTACTGTAAGCCTTGATTATGACAAGACAATTAGCGTATCAACAAATCCTAGTTATAAAGAGTCAGTAGTGGGCCCTTATGATTGGGGAGTTTCTCTTTCCTGGAATGTTGGAGACCTACTTTGGAATTCTTACGAAGATGACGTAGATACTCGAGCTCGTCTTAATACCCAGTTGCGCCTGGATGTCCTTGATGAAATAAACCGAGTATACTTTGAAAGAATACGTTTAAAAAGAGAGCTTACCAGTACTTCCTTATCAGAGGAAGATTTATTTAAAAAAAGATTAAGGTTAGCTGAGCTAACTGCAATTATTGATGGCTATACCGGTGGTTATTTTTCAAAACAAGTAAGGGAGAGAGATGCCAGATAGTAAACCACTGGTTCTAATTCTTTGCGGCGGAAGGTCCTTGCGGCTTTGGCCTTTATCTGAGAAGGTAAGTAAGAATTTTTTAGATATTTTTGGTTTCTCACCCTTAGAGCTCACCATAAAGAGATTTTTAAAAATTACTACTCGTGATAATATATTCTTGGTTGCTAATCAGGCAGAGAGAAAAGAGCTAGGAAAATTAAAATTGGTAAATAAGAAAAATATTTTTTTTGAACCGGCTAGTAAAAATACTGCTGCTGCAATTCTTTTGTCGCTGCATCATTTAAAAAAACATTCTCAGAAAAATTTAATTATTTCACCGGTGGACACTCTGATAAAAAAGAAAGAAGAGTTTTACCGGACTTTGAGGAAATCTTTAGTAGCAGCTGGAGATGGCGGGATATGCACTATAGGTATAAAGCCGTCTTTACCTACATCGAACTTCGGTTATATTCAAATAAAAGCTGCAGCGAAGCAGGGTGTTTTTGGAGTAAAGAAATTTATTGAAAAACCGACAGTGATCTGTGCTAAAAAGCTTATCGCCTCAGGCGATTGTTTTTACAATAGCGGAATGTTTGTTGCTTCTGTCTCTACCTTAATCGGTGAATATAAGAAATATTACTCTCACTATAAATATTTTAGTAGTCATTTTGCAGCTAAGAAAATTTCTTCTCTTTATAAGAAAATAAGTGATACTCCTTTTGATAAAGTTATAATGGAGAAGACAAAAAAGGCTAAAATGGTTAAAGGGAATTTTTCCTGGAAAGACTTTGGCTCTTGGGCGGCGATCTATGAAGTTTTGCCTAAAGATAAAAAGGGCAATGTAACCAAGGGTAAGTCTTTTATTGGCGATGGTAAGAATAATCTAATTTATCTCGATAGCTTGAAGAAAAAAGCTCTTATTTTAGGCTTAGAAGATGTTTTTCTTATCGATACCGAAGACTTTATCCTTCTGACTACACGTACCCACTTAGATAATATTAAACCAGCCTTAAAAAAATTTAGGCAATGTCGATAAAAAACTATTTTTACGGTCCGGTCCCATCAAGAAGGCTAGGTTTTTCTTTAGGGGTGGATTTATTTCCTAAGAAAACTTGTTCTTTTGATTGTTTATATTGCCAGCTAGGGAAAAGTGGCAAGAAGACTGCCAGAAGGTTTTCGTATATAAAGCTTTCTAAATTCAAGAAGGACCTAAAAGAGATTGTCAGCAGGGGTTTTAAGATTAACTATATAACTATTTCTGGGTCGGGAGAACCAACCTTGCATAAGGATTTAGATAAGATAATCGCTGCTATAAAAAAAGTTACTCAGAATAAGTACCCAGTAGCTGTAATCACCAATTCATCTCTTCTTTGCAAAGCTAAGGTTAGGGATGAGTTAAAACAGGCAGATTTAATTGTTCCTTCTTTAGACGCATCCAGTGAGAAAACTTTTTCTAAAATTAATCACCCGCTTAAAGGGATAACTCTTAAAAGAATAATTAGTGGGCTTATCAGTTTGAGGAAGGAATTTAAGGGCAAGATTTGGCTAGAAATAATGCTTATTTCCGGAATAAATGATAGCAAGAGGGAAGTAGAGAAATTTAAGGAAATTGTAGATAAGGTTAATCCTGATGAGATTCAGCTTAATCTTCCAATAAGGCCAGCAAGGGTAAAGATACCTTTGCCCAGTCAAAAAAGAATAAATAGTATAAAGAAAATTCTAGGTAAGAATTCTAAGGTTGTGGTAAAATTCTCTCTTAAGAAAAAGGGTGGTAAGCCTTACGGAAATTTAAAAAAAGATATTTTTAATTTTTTAAAGGTAAGACCAGCAACTCTAGAAGATTTAACAAAATCTTTATCTGCAAATTCTAATGAGATAGTTAAGCAACTTTTTTTACTTCTGGAGAAAAATAAGGTAAAAGAGAGCAGGCTTAGAGGGATAAAATATTTTGTGGTAAATGATTAAAGAGAATAGTCAAAAAATTTTAAAAGAATTGCCCGAAGGCGTAGAATTGGTTGCCGCAACTAAGCAGCGAAGTGCAGTTGAGGTTGCTGAGGCTTTGGAGGCTGGAGTAAAAATAGTTGGTGAGAACTATGTAAAAGAGGCTCAAGAAAAATTTGCTATTTTAGGCAGTAAAGCCAAATGGCACTTTATTGGTCATCTTCAAAAGAATAAAATTAAAAAGGCTGTAAAGATATTTGACATGATTGAAACTCTTGATTCATTGGCCTTAGCGGAAATCTTAGATAAGGAGTGTAAAAAAGTAAGTAAAATTATGTCAATTTTAATTGAAGTTAACTCTGCCAGTGAGTCTCAGAAGCAGGGAGTATTAGTCGAGAACGTCGAACGATTTATTGATCAGATTTTACAATTTGATAATTTAAAGCCTATGGGGCTTATGACTATGGGGCCTTGGTTAGATAACTCTCAAGAGTTACGTCCTTTTTTTAAGAAAACAAAAGATTTATTCGATAAAATTAAAAGTATTTATCAAGGAAAATTAGAATGGGTTTATCTTTCTATGGGAATGAGTTCTTCATACAAGGTAGCTATAGAAGAAGGAGCCAATTTGGTTAGAATTGGAACAACAATATTTGGCGGGAGAAAACCTAAGAAGTAATTTGAAAAAATACGGATTATGAAGAGTAAAATGCTAAAGAGAATATATAAAGAGTTAAAACACCACATACCCTTTACAGCTTTCGGTGCAATCACTGGAATTGCTATTATGGTTATTTTTCGCAATAGCTTGCCAAAGGTTTCCCACAGTCTTTTTTACGTTTTTCATCCGGCACATGTATTATTAAGTGCTTTAGCCACAGCTTCTATGTATGAATTACATAAATGTCCGGCTGAAAGAAAGAGGTATAGTCTTTTTATTTTACTAATAATTGGTTATTTTGGCTCAGTAGGCATAGCTACCTTAAGTGATTCAGTAATTCCCTACTTGGGAGAGGCGTGGCTTAAGATGCCTCAGCGAGAAGTTCACCTTGGCTTTATTGAGAAGTGGTGGCTTATAAATCCTTTAGCAATAATTGGTATTGCTATAGCTTATTTTCGGCCATCAACTAAGTTTTCACACTATGGGCATGTGTTATTAAGTACTTGGGCATCACTCTTTCATATGATTATGGCTGGAGGCCAACCTTTAAGTTTGGTTTCCTATGGTGCTGTGCTTGTATTTTTGTTTTTAGCGGTATGGATTCCTTGCTGTGTTAGTGATATAATATTTCCGCTTTTGTTTATAAGGGATAGAAAAAAGTAGCTTAACTATATCGATGTCAGGGGATTAGAATGAAAAATATAAAGAGCTTTACCCAATGGTTTCTTTTTTTAGTTTTGTTTTCCGCTTATGGTTGTGTACAAATGAGAGATTATACTGGCACAAGGGATGGAAATTTTGTAGTAGGCATGCAAAATGGTTTTGATCAAGGCGTTGATAAGAAGAGCTATCGTGTAATTGGCGAAAACATAACTTTAATTATTGGTGACACTAAGAATGATATCGTTTTTAAAATTGGTCTCCCTACTAAGACTAAGCTTGAGTTAGATGGATATGAGAACTGGATGTATGATGACAGAAAAATAGATTTATTCTTTAGCGGCAATCGCCTCAGAGGCTGGAGTAGTTCTCGATATGAAAAAGCTAAGGTTCAAGAAGAGAACTAGAGCTTTTTTTTACCGCCAAGCTGAGTATGTAGCAAAAAATATCCTCGGTGATTATTTAACCCTCAAAAATAAAAAGCAAATCTTAATCGGGAAAATAGTTGAAACCGAAGCTTACCCCGGGATAAACGATGATGCTTCTCATAGCTTTAAGGGGCGCCTTACTCTACGCAATAAGATTACCTATAGCCAGGGGGGCCTTATTTATGTTTATCTTATTTATGGTAAATATTGGTGTTTTAATATTGTAGTTTCCAAGAAAGATAATCCACAAGCAGTATTCATAAGAGCTATTGAACCGATTCAGGGCATTGAATTGATGAAAAAGAGAAGAGGAGTAGAAAAAGAAGAAAATCTGACTAATGGTCCTTGTCGTTGGACCCAAAGTTTTTCGATTGATAAGAGTTTTTTAGGTAAAGAAATTATATCAAAAGATATCTTTATTTCTTCACCAGCCAATAAAAATTTTGCTATAGTTAAAGCAAAGAGAGTGGGCGTTGATTACGCTATTAAGTCTAAGGATTTGCCTTTGCGATTTTACATTAAGGATAGTCTTTTTGTTTCCAAGAAATAATTTCCGTTACGAGCCCAAAGGCGTGATATAATATTAAAATTATGGAAGAGATATTTAAAAATACCCTCAAAAAATATAACTTATTAAAGAAAAAGGATAAAATAATTCTAGGAATTTCTGGCGGTCCGGATTCAATCGCCATGCTTTATCAATTCTTGAAGATTCGCAAGGAGTATAAATTACAATTAGTTTGTGCGCATTTTAACCATAGTTTACGAGCAGAGGCCGATATAGAGGAGGAGTTTATTGGTAAGATCTGTGCAAAATTAGGGGTAAAATTTATAAGCGAAAAAAAGGATGTGCAGAGCTTTTTTAAAGGAGATTCGCTAGAACAGACAGCTAGAAATCTACGTCTGGATTTTTTCATGAAGATTTCTCGTCAGACCAAAATTAAAAAACTTGCTTTAGCTCATCACAAAGACGATTTAGCTGAGACGGTATTAATGAGAATGGTTCGAGGCTCAGGTTTAAAGGGTTTAAGAGGTTTTTTGCCTAAAACTAAGTTTAAGAGTTTGACTGTTATCAGGCCATTAATAGAGGCTAGGAAAAAAGAGATCATCAAATGGCTAAAGCAGCAAAAGATATCTTTTTGTGTTGATAAGAGTAATTTTGAAGAGAAGTTTTTTCGCAATCGGGTAAGATTAAAGTTATTGCCCTTGCTTGAGGAGTTAAATCCTAGCATAGTAAGCAGTTTATGCAATCTAGCTTCGAGTATTTCCTTAGACTATGATTTTATTTATTCTTTCGCTCACAGTAAGTTTCTTACTCTTAAGCGGAAAGAAACTAGAAAGAGCCTTTGTTTAGATTTAAAGGGATTAAAGGAATTATCCCCGGCTATATTTAATAATGTGATTCGTATTGCTATTGAAGAGTTAAAGGGGAATACCCGAAGACTTGAGATCAAACATCTTAATGAATTGCAGGATTTAATCCTTCATCGGCCTAGTGGAAGTATTGTAGATTTGCCTGATCTTATTGTGAAAAAAGAGGAAAAATTGCTTTTTATTCAATCCTTGATTTTATAACCCGATACAGTATAATATCTAACGATGGCTAAGAAAAAAAAGACCCCAAATTCGGATTTTTTGAGGAAAACCTTTATTTTAATCCTTATTTTTCTAGGTTTAATTTGGATGGTGAGCCTTTTTAGTACTGGGTTAACCAAGAAATTAACCTACAACGAATTTTACTATCTATTAGAGCATAATCTAGAGGATCCTACCATAGATTGGGTTAAATTAAACGAAAATCGTATTTTTGGTGGTTTTAAAGCCGAGGCAGGTAAGGGAGAAGGGTATTTCCAACTCTATATCCCCCAGGAGGACAAAGAGATAATTAGTCTTTTGAGAAAAAATGTAGATAAATTTGAAGTAGAAGCACCGGGGGTTTTATCAAATGTTCTTTATTTTTTCGGCCCAATGCTTCTGTTCATTCTCTTCCTCTGGTATTTTTCCCGTAAAGGGAGTCAGATGGGTTCAAAGGTTTGGTCCTTTGGAAAAGCAAGGACAGCATCTTTAGATAAGGAAAAAGCAACTCGAATTACCTTTGGTGATGTAGCGGGGATTGATGAGGCCAAAGAAGAGTTACAGGAGGTAATAGAGTTTTTAAAAGATCCTAAAAAGTTTCAGCGTTTAGGTGGAAGATTCCCCAAGGGTGTTTTGTTAGTTGGTCCTCCGGGATGTGGTAAAACCCTTTTAGCTAAAGCTGTTGCCGGTGAAGCTCAAGTTCCTTTTTTTAGTATTAGCGGTTCTGACTTTGTAGAGATGTTTGTGGGTGTTGGAGCCTCACGGGTAAGAGATTTATTTGCGCAGGCAAAAAAGGCTGCCAAGATAGAGAATAAGGGATGCATTATTTTTATTGACGAGATAGATGCTGTTGGGCGCCAACGTTTTGCCGGAGTAGGTGGAGGCCATGATGAGAGAGAACAAACCTTAAATCAACTTCTTACTGAAATGGATGGTTTTCAGACTCAAGCCGGAATAATTGTTATGGCTGCAACTAACCGGCCCGATGTTTTGGATCCGGCGCTGCTTAGACCGGGCAGATTTGACCGCCACATTATAATTTATGCTCCGGACATTAAAGGAAGAGAGGAGATTCTAAGGGTTCATACTAAGAAGATAAAATTAGCCAAGGAGATTGATTTAGCTGCGATAGCTAAGAAAACTCCGGGCTTCTCAGGTGCAGATTTAGAAAATCTTTGTAATGAAGGCGCGCTTTTAGCAGCTAGGCATGATAAGGCTGCTGTTGAGCAATCAGAACTAGAGGAGTCTATAGAGAGAGTGATGATGGGGCCAGAGAAAAAAAGTAGGATTATTTCTAAGCATGAGAAAGAGTTAACTGCTTTTCATGAAGCAGGTCATGCCTTATTGTCTTTATTAATCCCCGAAGTCGATTCTATGACTAAGGTTTCAATTATCCCTCGAGGTATGGCTGGTGGATATACATTTTCACCTCCCCAAGAGGATAGGTGGTATAAATCCAAGAAAGAACTTTTAGGGACAATAGTTGTTGCTTTAGGCGGAAGGGCTTCTGAAGAAATAAATTTAGGAGATATTACTACCGGAGCTATGAATGATTTGATAGAGGTCACTCGTATAGCCAGAAAGATGGTTTGTGATTACGGGATGAGTGAGCGATTAGGTAACTACACCCTAGGACGTAGCCATGGTCCGGTATTTTTAGGAAGAGACCTAGGGCATGAGAAAGATTATAGTGACGAAACAGCTAAAATTATTGACGAAGAAATAAAACGTATCGTTGGCGAATGTCATCAACGAGCCAAAGGTTTAATCGAGAGTAACAAGAAAAAACTTAAATTATTAGCTGACGCTTTGTTGGAGAAGGAAGTGTTAGATGTCCAAGAAGTTAAGCATATAATTAATTTAAAAGATGAGAATAACTCCCCTAAACGTAAAAAATGAAGAGGAAGCCCGAAAAATAATGTCTTCAGTGGGCGTAAGCCCTGAAGGCGTAAGAATTTTATCCCCCAAAAGCCTACATGCAGCATTTAAAATTGAAGGGATCAAGTCTTGGGAAGCAAACATAATAAAGCAGCAACTTCTTTCCTTAGGCAGTGATGCAGCCCTGGAGAGAAAAGCTTTAATAAAGAACATAAAGACTTCTATTCTTATTTTTGGTAATTTAAGCCAATTAAAAAAGCTCTCTGAAAAATTGAAAGATCAACCTTTCACTCTAAAAGAAGTGTCTCAAAGCATTTCTGCTTATTTGGATAGCTTAGGTCAAAAAGAGTTCATTTTTGAAGCTAGGGGTAAAGTGCTAAAAATTAAGAAGCCAATTATCTGTGGAATTATAAATGTTACAGAGGATTCTTTCTCTGGCGATGGACTAATGGATAAAGGACAAAACTCAAAGCTCAAAGTTCAAAAATTAGCTTTGGAAAAAGCAGAGGAGATGGTAAAAGCCGGAGCAAGGATAATAGACGTGGGCGGGGAATCAACAAGGCCTTTTTCAAGCCCAATTAAGGCAGGAGATGAGATAAAGAAGGTTGTGCTTGTTTTGAAAGTTTTACGGAAGGAATTCAAAAAAGTTTTTTTATCCGTGGATACCTATAAGTATCCAGTAGCAAAGGCCGCTGTATCTGAAGGGGTAGACATAATCAATGATATTACAGCCCTTGGAAATAGCCCTCAGATGGAGTCTTTAATTAGAAGATATAAATTAGGATGTATATTAATGCATATGAAGGGTAAGCCTCAAACTATGCAAGTAAGCCCGAGTTATAAAGATGTAACAGCAGAGATAATTGATTTTTTCAAAGAAAGATTGAAATTCTGCTACAAAAAAGGTATAAA
>Ga0208279_1000410_pt1 | contig 35624 bp, 27 predicted proteins | sample AntAceMetag02UKM_FD_184766 | JGI IMG/M metagenome (GOLD analysis project Ga0208279, IMG submission 184766) | Saline lake microbial communities from Ace Lake, Antarctica - Antarctic Ace Lake Metagenome 02UKM (SPAdes) (version 2) | ecosystem: Environmental > Aquatic > Non-marine Saline and... | reverse complement strand
CCGGCACGCGCCCGCGCCCGGCGACCCCATCATCTACACGCTCACCTTCACCAACAACGGCCCGCAGACCGCCACCGGCGTCGTCATCACCGACACCATCCCCGTCAGCGTGACCAACACCGGCGTCGTCAGCAGCGGGGTGACCATCACCGACACCGGGGCCAGCCCCGGCTACGTCTGGGAGGTACAAGACCTGGGCGTGGGCCAGGGCGGCACCCTCACCATCACCGGGCGGCTCTCCGATACGCTGCCCAACGGGCACGTCTTCACCAACACTGCTACGATCACCACCACCACGGCGGTGGACGCCAACACCGGCAACAACAGCAACTCGGTGGGCGTGACGGTACGCATCTATGCTGACCTGGTCATCACCAAAACCATCGTCCCCGGCAGTACCAGTCCGGGTGACCCCATCACTTACACCCTCACCTTCACCAACAACGGCCCGCATACTGCCGCTGGCGTCGTCATCACCGACATCATCCCCGTCAGCGTGACCAACACCAGCGTCGTCAGCAGCGGGGTGGCCATCACCGACACCGGGGCCAGCCCCGGCTACGTCTGGAGCGTGCAAGACCTGGGCGTGGGACAGGGCGGCACCATCACCATCACCGGGCGACTCTCCGACACGCTGCCCATCGGACACGTCTTCACTAACACCGCTACGATCACCACCACCACGGCGATGGACGCCAACGCCGGCAACAACAGCAACTCGGCGAGCACGACAGTATACGCCTATGTCCGCCTGCCGCTGGTCTTCCGCAACTACCTCGTCGCGCCCGACCTGGTGGTGCAGTCCGTCACCGCTACGAGGAATAGTGTGCAGGTCGTGGTCAAGAACGAGGGGAACGGGCCGGTCAGCGACGAGTTCTGGGTGCAAGTCTACATTGACCCCGACCCCGCACCCACCGGCGTCAATCAACTCTGGTACGACCTGGGCGACGAGGGGATGCTCTGGGGTGTCACGTCGGCGGCCCTGCCGTTGGCCCCAGGCGACACGATCACGCTGACCTACGGCGACGTCTACTATTGGCCGTCCCTCAGCCGCTTCTACAAATCACTGGCAGCCGGCACCCCGGTCTACGCGCAGGTAGACGCCTGGAACGAGGCCACGACCTACGGCGCGATATTGGAGTCCCACGAGGTCACCGGCGACACCTACAACAACGTCAGCGGTCCATTCTACCGCACCGCCAGCGGTATATCACAGAACGCAGATTCACGCAGATAGTAACCAACCCACCTTCCCGGAGGCTTCAGGGCCTCCGGGAAGGTAGGCCTGCCCAGAGCGTACATCCGCCGATTTGCCGATTTGACAAAGGAGACTCGAACATGACCCAAAAAACAAAGTATGCCCGCACCAAACTCACCACCACATCCGTCTGTATCCTGCTCGCCCTCGCGCTGCTGCCACTAGTCGCGTTAGCCGCGGAACTCCCGCCGTTGCCGCCACCTCCGCCTTTGCCAGCCCCAGCCAACATCACTGGAGCGACGCTCGAGTTGCGCGTCCAGTTCAGCCAGGCGTGGCCCTGGGCCACCGTTTCCTGGCAAGACCTGTGGACCGTCGTCCAACGTGAGAAAAGCATAGGGGGAGACTGGGGCGACGTCGCGGGGTGGCAGGGCGGACTGGATGACATCGCAGTCGGTACAGACGGCCAGATCACAGGCCAGAAGGCCTGGTGGGTCGCCAAAGAAGACCTGGGCCGGGGGACGTACCGCTGGCTGGTCTACGACGGGGAAGGGGGCGACCTGCTCGCCACGAGCGATCCGTTCTATCTGCCCGACGCCTCTGGCAGGCCCGTGACGGTCGAGGTCCCGCTCGTGCCGTAGGACCAGCAATTCCCGCTTTGACTGCGAGGAGAGAGCGTCCTCAGACGCGAACAGCGCCTGCAAGACCTAAACCGGCATCTGAGGATGCCTCACTCCTCAATTTATCCCTAAAACTGGAATTGCTGGCAAGAGACACCGTCCACGAGTGGGCTACACGGTTGGCCGCCGGGCCGACAGGGGCAGTAGTCGGACGCATTCACGGGAAGATCTTGCCCGGATTCAGGATGTGGTTGGGGTCGAAGGCGGCCCTGATCCGGCACATCACCTCAATCTGCACCTCGTCCAGCGCCATGGGGAGGTACTTGCGGCGGGTGACACCGATCCCGTGTTCACCGGTGATCATCCCGCCCAACGACAGGCTGAGCCGGTAGATGTCCTCGGTCACGGCCGGCACGAGCGGTTCCCAGCGGTCGTCGGGGATGGCGTCCTTGAGGACGTTGACGTGCACGTTCCCGTCGCCAGCGTGGCCGAAGCACACGACGCGCACACTGTGCCGGCGGGCGATCTCTTTGATCCCTTTCAGCAGCGGGGGAATCTCGGCGCGGGGCACGACTACGTCCTCCATGTGGTTCATCGGGCTCTCGTGATTGAGCGCGTCGATGATCAGGCGGCGCGCCTCCCACAGCCGGTCGCGGGTACGCCGGTCCTTGGCCACCAGCACGTCCCGCGCCCCATGCTCCAGGCACAGGTTGCCCACCACCTCGCAGTCGGCATCCACCGCCTCCATCCGGTTGCCGTCGAGTTGGATCAGCAGGTGAGCCTGCGCATCGTGGTAGGGCATTTCCCTTTGAAGCAGCCGCTCGACGGCCAGGATGCTGTCTTGCTCCATGAATTCGATGGTAGTGGGCAGAACGCGGTGGGCGATGAAGTCCGACACGGTGCTGGCCGCCGCCTGGAAGTCGTCGTAGGGCACCAGCAGGTCTATCTGCACCTTGGGCAGGGGCAACAGGCGCAATATGATCTCCGTCACCACCGCCAGAGTGCCCTCTGAACCGATCAGCAGTTGGATCAGGTTGTAGCCGGTGACGTTCTTGACCAGTTTCCCGCCGCAGGTGATGATCTCGCCCGAGGGCAGCACAGCCTCCAGACCGCACACGTAGTCCTTGGTCACCCCGTACTTGACCGCCCTCGGGCCGCCCGCGCCCTCGGCGATGTTCCCCCCGATAGAGCACGAGTCGAGGCTGGCCGGGTCGGGAGGGTAAAACAGCCCCTCGGCCTCCACGGCGCGGTGGATGTCGCCTGTGATCACTCCCGGCTCGACAGTGATCATCAGGTTCTCCGGGTCAATCTCCAGGATGTGGTTCATCTTCTCAGTCGAGAGGACGATGCCGCCGTGGACGGGCACAGCCCCGCCGCTGAGGCCGTAGCCCGCGCCACGGGGTGTCACCGGCACCCGCTCCCGCTGGGCCAGCCTGAAGATCTGCGCCACTTGCTCCGCCAACGTGACTCGCACTACCACCTCGGGGTCGGCCCGCAGGCCCACCACCTCGTCGTGGGTGTAGGGCTCCATCTCCTCGGCACTGACCAGGACATTGCTCTGGCCCACGATCTGGCGTAGCGCCTCAATTATGCCCGCGTTCACTTGCCTATACATTTGCCTGCACTTAACTGCTCATGCTCTTCCCAAAACAGGTACAAATAGCACACGGATACACACAGATGAAACGGGTTCTCACAGATTTTTTATCTTTATCTGCGTACATCCGTATGATCCGTGTTGCTCCGTGTTCTATTCACGTTGTGAGGACTGCCTGTGCAGCGGCCAGGCCTGTGCCGGCTTTGAACTTATACCCCACCTGGGCCAGCCCCTTCTCGATGGCCCCCACGGTGGCCAGGATGTCGGACGCGCTTACCACGCCCATGTGGCCGATGCGGAAGTAGCGGGCCTTGATGGCCGGATGTAGGCCACCGGCCAGGATGACCCCTGACTTCTTGATGTGGGCCAGCACCGCGCGGTCCACTCCGTCGGGATAGTAGGGGGCGGTCAGGGTGGTGGCCGTCTTGTCGGGGCTCACCGGCACCTGCTTCATCCCCAGGGCGGTGACCGCCGCCTTGAACGCTTCGCTCAGCCGGCGATGGCGGGCGAAACGGGTCTCCATCCCCTCGTCCAGAATCTGGCCCAGACTCACGTTGAGGGCCCATATCAGGTTCACCGGTGGTGTGCCGAAGTAGCGGGGCTGCCGGGCCTCGTAGCCTTCCATGATGGGCAGCCACCGGGTCCAGTCGGCGTAGAAGTTTGGTACGGGGGTCTTGCGGTTGCGGAAGGCGTCCGTCGCCCGTGGCCCGGCCACCACCAGCGCCAACCCTGGCGGCACACCGATGGCTTTCTGTGAGGCGGTGAGGGCCAAGTCAATACCCCATTCCTCCTGGCGCATCTCCTCGCCAGCCACCGAGCACACGCCATCGACCACGACCAGCACATCGTGCTCGCGTCCTAGCGCGGCCAGCCCTCGCACGTCCACGCCCACGGCTGTGGAGGTGTCCACGTGGGTGATGGTCATCAGTTTGTAGCCGTGTCCTGAGCCTGTCGAAGGGCCGCCCTCTTTCAGCACGGCCTCCACCTCCTCCAGGGCGGGCACGTCGCCGACAGCCGGGGCGTGCACCTGCGTCACGGTCGCGCCGTACCGCTCCAGGATGTCGGCGAAGCGGTTACTGAAGTAGCCGGTGTTCACGACCAGTGCCTTGTCGCCGGGTTCGATCAGGTTGGCGGCGGCGATGTCCATGGCCAGTGTGCCGGAGCCGGCGATGACGAAGGGCTGCCCGCTGGGGCACAGGAACACCTGGCGCAGCCGTTCCAGCGCCTGGCCGAAGACCTCAATGAAGTTGGGGGCCACGTGGCTGGTGGTGGGCATGCCCATCGCCCGCAACACCTCGGGGGTGAACTCAATGGGACCGGGGATCATAAGCAGTTTTCTGTCTTTCATCGTTTGTATCTCCTCTCTTGAATTGGTTGGCGGCTACGGGAAGCTGTCCTAGTAGGGCAAATTGGCAATTTGCCCTACTACTGGCCACCCGCCTCACCGCTGGGAGCCGGGCGAGGCCCGGCGGTTGAAGACCCAGACACCGATGGCAGGGATGGGCGCGACGAGTGCCAGCAGCAGGCTGATGACCAGGATCACCCCGCCGACCGCTACCAGCGGCGGGAAGACCCCGCCCAGCAATGCCAGCGCTCCCCCCAACAGGAACAGGAGCAATGCTACCGCGCCGATCACCAGGGACGTGACGTTCGCCTTGCGAGCCGAAGCCCGCCGTGCTCCGCTCACGCGCCCGCTTTGCCCGTTGACGAGCACCGTCCAGACGCGCTCTCCCTCGCGGTACCAGGTGATGTAGGCGGGCAGGAGAAGTTGCGTCCAGTTCAGGTCGCTGTACTCCGCCTCCAGTGTGAAGTCACGGATGTGGTCTGCGCCAGCGGCCTGCTGACATTCCGCCTCGGCAACGCGGACGAAAGCGGTCTCCACACCGGGCCAGGCGGCCTCCGGCTCCAGCGTGGGGATGCGCACGGCAGCGCCGGCCAGTGCTTCCGGACTGTAACCAGTGCGTTGGGTCAGGTCGAAGTTGCCCAGGTGGGCCATCAGCGCGCGGTGATCGTCGAGCGCGGGGGCGGCTGTGTTTTCGTAGGTGCGATTGAGGCGGCCCACACGCGGCTCCCAACGCACCCGCGTCTCTGTCAGTTCCTGCGAATTCCATCCCGTCACCTCGTTGTAGCGGTCCTGGTAACTCACCACCTGGTAGTCGAAGCCGACGTCCGCCCGCCAGACCGCCTCGACCCGGCTGTCCACCAGCCAAAGCGGGATGAGATAGCGCCGCACGCGCTGCATCAGCGTATTGGCCTTCAAATCGCTGGGACGAAACCAGACACCCTGCGACCACCGGTCCAGAATGGTGGTCAACCGGTGCTCTGAGACCCCGTATGGCAGGACTTGCTCGGGCGGCTCCTCCCGCAGATAGGCCGGCTGCGGTGCGACCGGTCCCTGAAGACAAAAGGGGCAGCGCGATGGGACCTCCTCCCCTTCGACTTTGCTCAGGGCAGGCTCTGGCACCAGGTGCGCCTCCCCACAATGGGCGCAATGCACCGCCGTCAGTGGTACGCCCCACACTGCCGCCACGTCGGTCACTTTCTGCGCTTGCTCGTGGTTTTGCTGCTGCTGTTCCTTGTTTACTTCCTGCATTCTACCTCTTGCCTCTTGCTCCCTGCTCTCTTGTTTCTCCGCTCCTCTGCTCATGTATCCTCCGACGACTGCGCCCGTTGGAAGACGACGACTGCCCCGATCAGCCCTGCCACCAGCAGGATGAATCCCAACACCAACCCGAAAACACCGACGCCGCCCAGCCCCACCGTCAGCAGACCCGCCAGGCCCAGGCATGCGCCTGGCGAGAGCATCGCCGCTATGACCAGCCAGACCCGCAGCCAGGCGACCGGCTTCTGCCCCGCCACCTCCCCTGTCTGCCCGTTGACCATCACCTGGAACGTGCGGCCATCGAAGCGATAGGAGGCCAGGTAGACCGGCAGGAGGATGTAGCGCCAGAGTTCGTCGGCGAAGTCGGCCGTCATCCGGAAGTTGCGCACGTGAGAAGAGCCGGTATCGCGGTAGCAGGCGCGTTTAGCACGCTCCCGCATCTCCCCTTTGGCAATCTCCCACGCCTGCTGCAACAGCACGTCGTAGGCTTTGGCCTGCCAGCCGGCCAGGTAACCGGCGTCGTACTCGACCAACTTGTGCAGATCGAAGGGGGCTATTTTGTCTAGCACGTCCCGGCTGACCTGGGCCGTCCCCGCAACCAGGTGGTCATTGATCGGCAGATGCACCCGCCCTGAGCGCCAGTTCCAGTCAATGACGGTGCGGGTCTTCCACTCCCCGTTCTCGAAGTACCGCTTGCTCTTTTTGGTACCGACCTCCGCCTTCCAGTTGGCCCGGACGCGAGCGTTGAAGGTCCAGAAGGGGAGATAGACACCGACCATCTCCCTAAACGCGCGCACAGCACGCAGTTCCGGCGGGTGCATCCAGCCCCGCCCCAGCCACTCCGTGACCTGCGCCTGGCACTTCCCCTGGTCAACGACGAAGGGGGTCAGCGCCGTGGGCCGTAGGACGTCCCCAGCAGCGTTGCGGGCCATGACGCGCTGAGAGCCACAGAAGGCACAGGTATTTGTCAGTACGTCTGGCGCGATGGTGACGACCGCGCCACAGGACTCACAAACCAGTTCTCGCCGCTTTTCTCCCCATCCGTACCGGGCACGTTCCATTGTCTCCAGCGTGAACTCGAACTCGGCCGCTGTTCGTCCCACCAGTTCGGCCCCGATTTCCTGCGTGCGGCCGCAGTGGGGGCAGGTCAACTGGTGCTGCGTGGGGCTGTAGGAGGTGACGCCGCCGCAGTGGGGGCACTTAAAGGCGCGCGTCTTCTCCTCCGGCGTTTCCTCGGGGGCGGGCGCGTAGAGTTCAATGCCGTCCACCTGCGAGGGTACGGGGACGAAGCCCTCAGGAGGCGGCCAGAGAGCGGCTTTCTGTTTGGTCTCACTCATTAAGTGTCTCCTGCTCACCCAGTGCCTGTACGGCCAATCGTCGTGACACGATCTTTTTGACGAGGGATTTTACGTATCTTTTCAATATTTTGGGGCAGCAGGAGTACCCCGGATGCAGAAATACACGATAAAGACCACCGCAGACGATAGGGCAGACACTATCGTGTATTTCCCTATCTGTGGTAATCTTGGTCTCATCAATTCCCCCAACTTTTTGAGAGGATACGATTTTACGTTATATGGACAAGGGTGTCAAGGCGCAAAAAGTACCAGGTACCACGGACGGAAAAGTCCACGGATGCGACGCTGAGGGCCGCTTGGCTATCTCCATAGCACCCATGCCCCGATCACATGTCTGCTTCATCGCGTGTCCCCCATCCAGGGATATCTTGTCCCTAGTGCACTCGAACCGGGCGCACGCTCAAGCGTTCACCGTGGAAGTTGGCCAGCAGGCCCAGTTTCTTATCGAAGTGGCCCAGATAGCGTCGCATCCTGACATCAAATGCCGGGCTCATTTCACGCACGGCGAATGCTGCCACGATGACCTTGCCCTCGACGATCAGTAGACGACAGTCCTGCGTGCTCAGATACTCTCCCTCGTAGAACACAGGTATCTCGCGCACGAACTCAAACAAGATGTGCTGCTCGTTCAGCTCAACCTGCGTCGCACGGTGATAGATGTGGTGAAAGAAGCCGGGGCCGAGTTCGTAGTGGACACGGTGCAAACACTCGTACAGACGCCCGACGAGGCGAGGATACAACAGCGCCGGGTCATCCGGAGGCCGCGGCTGCCAGGTGAAGTCAGAGCGGCGATGGGCGTAGAAATGGGCGTAGCGCTCGATCTTGACTTTGGAGCCGCCGAAATTGACCAGCAGTCCTACGTCAGCACCGCTCACGCGCAGGTAGGAGATGATCTGTGCCCGATGGAGCCCCGTCAGTACTGGTACGGCTTTCAACTCCAGGACCACCTTGCGATCCACGGGATCTACAAGGACATCGCAGTAGTATCGCCCGACCTCGACATCCCGGTAATAGACGTGGAGTTGTTCTTCCAGCGAGTGTGGTATCTTTCGCTTGGTGAGACCGATGCTGACGGCTTGCTGGAAATCCTTCTCAGGCAACCCTGGCCACAGGTGGTTCCCGACGTGAAACAGCACGGCCCGGATTGCGTAGGTCAAGTCGGCGTGGAGCAGGTTGCTTTCGTCCTCGCTCATGTTGCTTTCTCATCACAGCAGTACACAGCTTGTTCTCCTCCGTTATCGTGTATTTCCTTATCCGCGGTACTCTCCCTGTAACATCGGCAGGTCTGGGCGGGCAGGGTAGAGAGGAATACCACGGAGAGTACCACGGATGCAGAGATACACGATTGCTTTACATTCATCCCTTCCAGTACTCTGCCAGCGTTCAGGTCTATGTCGTCAATCATACGCTCGTAGGTGGCCGAGTCGGTGCTGATCTTGATGATGGCCCCACCGACGTTGGGATGGCGGGCCATCCGGGCAGAATGTTCTGGCTGGCGAAGCCGATCACCTGGCCGTAGCGACGCACTGGTTCACCGGCTGCGATCTCCCGCAGTGCCATCTTGTGTCCGCCGGGGATGGGCTGGCGCACTGGCACCAGGGTGGGGGGGTGTGGATCAGGCCCCAGGGCCAGGGTGGTGCCTACCTGCAGGTTGATTTTGGCAATGGCCACATTGTCCTGGGGATGGAGGCGCACGGCCACCTCCCGGAGCGGCACAATGGTGGAGGGGGCAGTGGGGGTGATGTTTTCAGTGTTCATAAGGGTAAATCCGTGCTTCGAACCGTCAGGTCCCCCTGTCCCTCTGTCCCCCTGTCACCCCGTCTCCCTGTCACCTTGTCACCCCGTCTTTTTGTCCCCCTGTCTCCTTGTCTCCCCCTCCCCCTGTCGCCCTGAGGTACAACGGACACCCACCACCACACAGGGAGAACTCCGGGCACTCCCGGCACTTCTCTGGGGCGTAGCGCCGCTCTCGCAGGGCCTGGGCCAGGTCGTGGTTCCAGATGGACTCCCAGGGATCGCGCAGGATGTATCCCAACCGCTCATAGTAACTCTGGCAGGGGATGACCGCCCCATCCGGTTCGACGCACATATTATACAGGGCGGCGGTGCAGGCTTTTACCCCCAACTCCAGTTGCAGCGGGGAGAGGGCGCAGTATTGCGTTGGGGTGTACCAGATAAGGCGCAGGGAATGCTGGCAGGCCGCTTCGCGCACCTGTTCCAAGATGGGGACCAACTCCCCCTCGCGGAAGCCGGTGCCGACGGTGGCCCCCCCGCCAGCGTATATCAGGCTGTTGCAGGCGAAGGTGGGGACCCCCAGCGACGCGATGAACGCGACCGTCTCCTCAATCCTGGCCACGTTCACGTTTTCACGGGTCAGTGTGGTGTTGGTCGTGGTGTAGAGACCGGCCGCCACCGCGTTGCGCACCCCCTGCACCGTCTCCTGCCAGGCACCTGGGGCGGCCACCATAGAATCGTGTATGGCCTCGTCGTGCGATTCCAGCGTGATCTGGACGTGGTCGAGGCCGGCTTCGACCAGGGCCTGCACGTAGGCCTCATCGGACAGGCGACGGCCGTTCGTCAACAGCCCCGACACCAGCCCCAGCCCTTCGGCAGCCGCCACCAGTTCGACCAGGTCCTCCCGCAGCGTCGCCTCCCCTCCGGTGAAGCAGACGTGGGGGATGGACACATCCCACACCCGCTTCAGGATCTCCTTCCAGGTGGCCGTGTCCATCTCGGGATAATCGGGGGAGCGGGCCACGTAGCAGTGGGGGCAAGCGTTGTTGCAGCGGTAGGTCAGCGCCAGGTCCATGCGGTAGGGAGCTGTGAGGGCCACCGAGAAGGGGTCCACCCGTTCCAGATCCAGTCCGATGATGGGACAGATGGTTTCGTCGGCGTAGATGAGCGTCTCTATCTGCGTTCTCATGTGCCGGAAGTCGGTTCGGGCGGCTCGGGCGTCCACGCGATAACGCCGGGTGATCTCCCGCACCGCTGTTTCCTCGGGGACCTCTTCCAGGATGAGCCGGGCGTATTCGGCCGCCGTCTGGTTCAGGTGGAGCACCCGCGAAGCGTTGATGACCAGGAGACCCCGCCCGTCCGGCTCCACCCGCAGGTGCACCCGCACCCGCCCGCCAGTCCCGTCGCGCCGCTCGTAGGCATGTAGACCGGGGTGCAGGGACCGCGGGGGCCTCGTAGGACAAATTGGCAATTTGTCCCACAGGGCTTGTTCTCTGCGCCTGTTCTGAGCATAGCCGAAGCGAAGCCGCAGGATTTCACGCCACCGGTCGAGAAAGGACATGCGGACCTACCGCCCGCCTCCGGCGCAGGCGCAGGCGCAGCCAGCGCAGGCACAAGCGCAGGCACAACCACCACCCCCGCCGCGACTGCGCCCGCCGGAAGAGGAGGGCTTCGGAGGCGGGTTGGTCACCTTGGTCACCCCGCCGGTGAAGTCGGACACACTGCGGACGATGCGGCTGGACGTGGACTCGACCCCGCGCACGATGGTAGCGGCGAAAGCGGCTCCGGGCAAGGTTGGCAGGCTGACACGCCCGGAGGTCTGGGAACCGCCCGGAGCGCTGGAGGCAGCTCGAGCTGGCCGACTGGGCGCGGTGCGCGCCCAGGGCCGGTAGTGTCCCCACCACATGGGCACGAAGACCGGGCCCGTATGGAAGACACGCTGGGTGCGATCCTCGAAGTCGTCGTCCATCATAGTCCACTCCAGCCCCTCGTCAAACCGTTGGCTGCGCACCTCCGGCGTCTCCGCACCCTCCACCTGCTGCCAGGCCCGCCCGACGATGTCGCGGCAGTAGGCGACCGTTTCCTTGCGGCTGAACCCCTTCATCTTGTTGTTGACCGCTTTGATCAAGCCGGTCATCACGGTGCGGAGTCGCTTTTCGCTGAGAGTGTGGTCCTTCTTCACCGCCTCCACGAACTTCTTTTCGTACGGGTGCAACTTCTCCGGCAGCGGCTCGTTGATCTGGATTTTCAGCGGGTCGTCGTCCAGCACTGTCACCGCCCCCTTCTTCAGCAGCCCGAAGAGGATCATCGTCAGCACCTTGTTCAGGGGGGTTTCCAGGAGGATGGCGGCCTCCACCGCCGTCAGCCCACGCTTGATCCCGACACCTTCGACCTTCATTGAAGGGGGCAGGTACTGCATCTTCCGCTTGCGCTGACCCCAAACGGCCAGGCCGATGATGCCCGCGATGACAGCGATGAATATGAAAACAGGGTTGCAGCAGCAGGAAAGGGCACTGGTGATCGCGGCGAAGAACTGGCTCAGCGCCGATGGGCCTTTCTGGATGGCATCCTCGGCGACGTACTGGCGGGGGAAAGAGGCTCCGAAGATGTACTGGCGGTCCGGCTCGGCGGCGGAGTGATTCCAGGTGTACAGCACTTGCCCCTCTGCGTCCAGTCCAGTCTCCGGCTGATCGTAGGGCCAGCCGGAAGGGCTGCCATGCCAGCGGGGTTCCTCCGTCTGCACACCTGGTGGCAGGTGAAAATGCACCGCCAGGTCAGTGGTGCCGTGGACGAACTGGCTCTCGAACCAGGTGGGGGAGAACTCTGTGCTGGCGTACTCAGAATCCTCGCTGTCCTCGTAGAGCATCTCTCCCACCCGATCCACGACCACGTGCACCGTGCCGGTCTCGCCGGACTGGATCGTCGCACTGCCCAGCCACACAGCCACGCCGTAGTTGCCCTTGCCCTCATAGTCCGATCCAACGTGGTCAATCGGTTTGCCGCCCACGTCGGCGTGGATGTCGGATAGGCTGTAATTGCCGTTGGGCAGACCCACGTCAACGGCGGCAATGTGGTAGTTTCCGGCGTCGCAGGTGAAAGTGAACCAATACTCCAGCGTGACGGATCCGTCTTGATTGATCCACACGTCCACGACCTCCCGGTCCAGGGAGAAGGAGTAGTCCTGAGCGTAGGACGGGAGAGGCGTACACAGCAGGACAGAAAGAATGGCAAAGAGGGCGATCACACCCATGGTTTTCTTCCAGCGCATTGGTTTCCTCCTTACGTCACATTCGGCCAATTTTGCTCGTAGTAACGATTTCAGTCGTTCAAAGTGAGGCCAAAGTAGGGCAAATTGGCAATTTGCCCCACGCGACTCCACATTACCACTTCGGTTCCTCGACCATCTGATATGCGGAGCCGCAGTAGGGGCAAGAGATGAAGATTGCCCCCTCCTTAACAGTGATACTATCCTTCTGCAGTTCACCGCCGCATTTCTGGCACTTCAGCGTCTCCATTTCCATATCACCGCTAAGGTCAATCTTCTGGATGATCTCCTGGGGCGGTTGAGCCGGTTTCGGTTCGCGGAACTTGATCAGGGTGATGATAGCCAACCCGACGCCCATCGTGATGATCCCGACGAGGATCCACCCTGGCTCTCCCTCCGGGCTGAAAGCCGCCCAGATGAAGAGAAATCCAAAGAAGAGCAAAACAGCGGCGATGATGTAACCGATAATCTTTCCTGCAGACATTGTTTACTCCTTCCTCTTATACGTATACGACGCAGATGCGTGCAGAGTTTCGCAGATAATGGTAGAAGAATCGGCAAATCGGCAAATCAACAAATCGGCGGATCAGTGAACAGGTTTTTTATCTTTATCTGCGTACATCCGTATGATCCGTGTCGATCCGTGTTCTATTTATGACTGGCTGAGCAGTTACGCATTTTCTTCCCCAAGGCGTGCAAGGTTGGGACGAAGAGCATGCGCCGGCCGGCCGCCAGCGCCTGGCGGTCCGCCGAACGCAGCCGGCGTAGTTCTTCGGCAGGAAGCAGACCGGCCAGATCACGCTCCCGCATCGCCCACTCCGCCTCGAACCCGCTATCGGGGGAGGCCGGGAGGTCCCAGCGACCAGCCATTACCCCCACCGTCACCCGCAGGCCAGCCGCCACGAACAGTTCCCCCAGCCGCCGGCCCAGATTGGCGTCGGCCCCCTGCTGGCGCAACGCCTTGGCCTGGAGCCGGCCCAGCGCGACCATCTCGGGAGGGTGGTCCACCCGGCCACCGTAATCCGGCTCAGCACAGGCCAGGACGGCGCCGTCAGACCGGATCACCCGGGCCATCTCCTGCACCCCTAGCGCCGGGTCCGCTAGCCACAGGAGCAGGTAGTGGCTCACCACGACGTCAAAGGAACCGTCGGGAAAGGGCAAGGCATGCGCGTCTCCCTGCACGTAGGTCACGCCATCCTCCTGCCGGCGAACAAAGGCCAACATACTTGAGTCCAGGTCCAACCCCACCACACGGGCAGGGCTGAGGGATGCTATCTCCTCCGCGATAACCCCAGTGCCGCAGCCTACCTCAAGGATAGTATGGGCCTGGGCCAGGCCGGCCTGCTGGTAGAGCCACGTCCGCGTCGGCCGGGTCCAGCCGGCCTGGATGGAGAACCAGGCGTGCCATTCCTCAGGCGTCAGAGATGGAGTATTCCGGTGTTCTGACATAGGCGACAGCTCCGGGAGGGAAACTCTCAAGCACAACTGAATTGGCGGTGGGGCGGGCGACCGCCCCACCGATCACAACTAGCCTCCTCTCTTGCTTTTGGCTATGTCAAGACACTTCTAAATCTGTCTTCAAACTCTTGCTTCTTCAATTCCTCGTTATAGAACGGCAGCCCCACCATCTTAAAGTCTCGATTTTGAAACACGACGGTTATTTCGTGTTCGCCCTCGATTTGTTTCAAGAACTCTTCCTTCCATTGTTCGTAGGGAATGAGATGTTGGCCTTTCGGTTCGATGAATAGTTGGTAAACCAGTGACTTGCCCGTGACTTTTTCGGTGAGGAATAAGACAAAATCCGGCTCAAAGGGGCGGCCATCGCCAAAGTTGTAGAGTTGAAAGAGCTTTTGATTGCGCAGCAGGTAGATATCGGTGTAACGGTCGCGTAGGGTATCAATCTGGCTTTGGATGAACTTGACCAGCGCCTTTTCTTCTGATGTACCATAGTTCTCGTCATAGACGTACCATTCTTCGCCGCTCAAGTCTGCATTGTACTCTGTGTCGGTTCGCATACCAATGCCCAGCCCACTTGTCGCGCCAGGTTTGACATAGGCATTGAAGGTTTTATCTCGAACGCAAGTCTTGACAGCCTCTGGCTTGAATTCCTTGGTGCCAATGTATGTCGCCGTGCCGCTTTTGAGGTCGGCGGCAAGTCTTTGTAGCACATCCACGGCGATATTGAACCGGTCTTGACCGTTCAAAGAATCCAGTTGTGCAGGGGTGCCAGTGACGTCCACCTTGATCTGGGCCAAGTAGTCCTCAGACGTGATAAAGTGGCTGATAGAGGGGAGGTGCGGGAAGTAGGTTTTGAGATTGGCGAACCGGTAGAACTCTAGTCGGGCGAGAGCGGTACGGAGCAAATGCCGCCCCAAATCCTTGAGGGCAACCGTGGCCGTGCGTGTCTGTGCACCGCTTATATCGTCGAGCTTGAGGTCATCCAGAATGGAGGTCTCTCTGGTGTAGCCGGTACGTAGCGTGTGAGAGTAACGAGATGGAATGAGTGCATCCTGAAGGCCAAACACGTCGGCGTTATCGTTGCGCACCCGCTCGTTGACAAAGACAAGCCCGTTTTCCCAAAAGCTGCTCTGTACAAAGCTCTCCTTGATGTTGAGCCGGAGTTGTCGGGCGTGATCCGGCATAATGCCGGTTTCTCGAAGTGCCTGGTGAAGCTCTTGAATATAACGGGGATTGTGGGCGCTGTGATAGTAAAGTTCTTCCAACACGCGTATGTCGTTGTCCAGGTCGTCGTCGTATTTGCGGTTGTGGCGCGGCTGCTCCGGCGTGAGTTGGAAAGGAAAGTAGCGCGCTCCGCGTCCGATAAGTTGGGCTTCGGCGATGGTAGTCTTACCAGGTTTGCCCGCCTTGGCGTCTCGTGTGTTGTAGAGGCGTACGATATCAAAGAGGTTGAGCACGTCCCAACCCTCGTTGAGCTTGTCCACAGCAAAGACCACACGGACTTCGTTGTCGTCGTCTTCCAGGGAATTGACGAGTAGTTGTTTCTCCTCGCTCTCCGATTTCGAGTTCACCACCAGGCACTTTTCCGGCCCGAACTCGACTTGCATCTCTCGCGCTAAATCCTCCCAAGAGATGGCCCGTCCCTCGAAATAGGCAAACGCTTTCTGGACGATGGGGGCCGTGGCGGAGGCCGCAGCCGTAGTTGCGGACGCAATCTCTCGCAGCCGTGCGCCTGTCAGACCCGTGATGGCGTGACGAAATTCCTCCTCGAACGCTTCCGACTCGTAGATGTATCTCGATTTCATCAGGATGACAGGCTTGAGACGCAGCCTCCTGTCCTCGGCGACTTTGCGCCGGTATTGACTGACGATGACGGCCTGCAAAGCCCTATCCAACGGTGGCAGGTCGGCCTGTAGAGTTTTGACCTCTTTGGAGAATCCATCCTCCCGAAACTCTTTGAGTGAGTATTGGTAGAGGATCTTGTCTCGGTACTTCTCTGCCACGGCGGGGTGAGATAACTCGACGGTGGCGGTGAATTCCAGCAGGAGGTTTTCGGGGTTAGCGTTAAAGATGCGATTGACGGTGGCTTCCCAGGTATTGACGTTTTCGGCCTCGCCCTTGTTGCGCTTGCTGGCGCTCTTGGTGAGGGCATTGATGTGGTGGGCCTCGTCGGAGATGAGGACGATCCTTTTGTCTTCAAAGTCCTCGTAGGTGAGCGCATTTTCCCGGGGCGTGTTGAGGCTGGAATGTAGACCCTGGATGGTGGTAAAGAGGATGTTGACGTCCTGCGGATTGACGGACTGGAAATTCTCCACTTCCTGAATACTCACGCGCCGGTCGCCCGCCTTGAGAGACGGAGCAAAGAGATACTTGGACGAGCGCGGGGTCAGGAAATTATCGCGGGTCTTTTCGATGATGTTGGTGCTGTTGACGAAAAAGATAAAGTTGCGGTAGCCCTGTTGATAGAGGTGGAGAATGGCAGCCGCCATAATCAGGGTCTTGCCGCTGCCCGTTGCCATATGGAAAAGAAGTTGGGTGGGCCTGATTCGTTCCTGGTAGTCGGTGATATAAAAGATGAAACGGAAAAGCGCTTCCTTCTGATAGTCCCGCAGGGGAAAGGCCGGGTTGAGATTGGCGGTGATGACCTCCGGCAACGCGGTCTTGAGCACGCCGTATTTGGACAGGGCGTCGAATTCTTCTTTGAGGATGGGCATAGATTCTCCTTGATAGGCCGGGTCAGACACGCCAGTTTTCGATGGTGATACCATCCACAAACGTAAAGTGCCGGTCATCTGTCAGGATAACCAAATCGTTGACCCGCGCCACGGCTGCGATTTGAGCGTCTAACGGGGGGATGGGACGGCCCTTGGCCTTTTGTTCAGCCTGAATACGCCCAAACTCTTCCGCCGTCAGCGCGTCAAAGGGCCACAGCAACAACGCTCCAGCCAACGACTGCAAACGGCGCAGGTTTTCGGCGCGATGTTGACTGGCGTACACGGCGTAGTATAGCTCCCCCAGAACTGTTACCGAAACGCCAAACCGGTCACCGGCAGTCTGACCCTGACGCAGACGGGCAACGATGGGTCCCTGTTGAGCCATCAGCCAACTGGCGTGATTGGTATCAAGCAGATAGTTGGTCATAGGTTTCTATATCCATTTCGCGCATCGTCTGAATCTCTGCCAACAGTGTGTCCAATTCCCCCGGCGCGAACTGCAACGGCCCGACTTGTTCCAACGCCTGCAATATCACCTCGACCGATCCGCGTTGTGGCGCGTCGGGCGCGTATTTGCTGCGCAAATAGTCGGCAAAGTCTATCACCTGGAATATCTTTTCAGGGGGCAAACCCCGCACTGCCGTCGCCAGGTGGGTTTCTATCTGTTGCTTCATTTCGGGCTCCTTTCCTGTTTGTAAAACATCCTGTTTAGTCGCTTGTCCTCCTCGCTTACTTCATAGTCTGCGTCGTCCATCTCGCTGAGGTTGACGTAGAGTTGGTTTTTGTCCAAGACCTCCAGTAGAAAGCGCTTCTGGTCGGCAAGGCTCAACTGGGCGAACTCATCGGCGTGCTCGTCAAAGTGAGCATAGTCCACCTTGTAACTGAGAAAAGCTTGCTCCTGCATTCTCTCCCAAAGCGCCTGGAGTTCCTCGGCGGCCTGGGCGGCTTGGATTTCGTCAATGTAGCGTCCGTTCCACCTCATCAACTCGCAGACGACGATACTGCCGCCGCTCTGCCAGCCTATGGCTTTGGGAATGCCACCTTGCTCGCCGTTGATAACTTTTTCGAGGCGTGGGATGGTCGTCGTTTCCAGATAATCCATCTGCTCTACCAGGGCGAAACGACGCCTCATCTTGAGTGCCACCGCACCGGTGGTACCGGATCCGGCAAAGAAATCCAAAACAAGGTCGCCTTCATCGCTACCGATGTGCAGAATGCGTTGAAGCAAGCGTTCTGGCTTGGGAGTTTCAAAGGCTTTGTCGCCAAATAATGCTTTTATTTCTGCATTAGCCTCTCTAGTTGTCCCTACCTCATCGCCAAACCAGATAGTTTCAGGTACTCTACCTTCCTGGTCTTTAAGAAATATTTTCAATATCAGTCTTGTTTCATCATCGCTAAAAACCACTTGTCCTTTGGTGATTTTATCCTGCATCGTCTCTTTGCTGAATCTCCATCCATTTCGGGGCGGCTTGATAATCTTTCCAGATGGGGTTGTTATATCGTAAATCAGGTTCGGACGATATAATGCGTTTCTAATGTCACCCGTTCTCCATGGGCCATTTGGATCATTGTCAGGATTTGAGTAGTTTATATTGTGTTCCTCGGTGCGTTCAAGAAGTCCAAGATTGAATAGTTCCGACTTCTGGTAACAAAGCAGGTAGTTGTGGTTAAGCGAAAATTTGCCCGAGTAGCCCTTGCCCTGAACACTATGCTGCCACACAATGCTGGCGACAAAATTCTCTCGCCCAAAAATCTCATCCCCGAGCACCTTCAGATAGTGGGCCTCAGTGTCATCAATGTTGATCCAGATAGAGCCATCAGCGCGTAGGAGGTTCCGTGCTACCTCAAGGCGGTTCCTCACGAACGTGAGCCACGTAGAGTGGTTGAATTGATCATTGTAGCCGAAGCTGCCATTGCCTCTGTTGTAAGGTGGGTCAATGTAAACCAACTTCACCCGTCCCCGGAAGCGGGGCAGCAGAGAATGGAGCGCCAGCAGATTGTTGCCCTTGATAATCAGGTTGTCGCTGTCCGCGATCTCTGTCGCCGCGCGCTCCCCGTCGGCGTTAATGCGTCGAAAGTTGGTCAGCACCTTGGGGTCCAGCAGCCGGTCAATGTCGTCAGGGGCCAGGGTCATGTTCCAAAAGACTTCGTCCCGTTTGGCGTCCTCCTTCGTCTGCCCGCCTTCCAGCGCGCAGTCTTTGTAAGGCCAGGCCAGCACCACGTCACGGCGGCGGCTCAGGTACGTCCTGCCGCCGTCATCGGTCAATCCAATCTTGTTGCTGAAAGCCGTGTAGCTGTCGGGTAAAAAGGCCTTGTTGCTCACGAACTGGAGAAACTTTTCATTATCAAAAACCACCACACCTGCGACGTCGGCAAAAAAGTGCTGCCGCAGCCGGGGATGAGAAAGCAGCAATTTGATCAGGTCTCCATCCAGCTTGAGGGCCAACTCGATGATCCTGCTTTTCAGCAGGCTACCCTCGACCATTAGCCGGTCGTCTTGTTGGAATAGTTCTTTCAGGTCGTCGAGCAGGTTTTGCACGTTCAAACTCCTCATAATTCAAAACTGGCACGTTTCTACCGTATGTGGTCTCGTCTAAGGCCGGTTCAGAAGGGAACACAACTACAAATCACTCTCCCCCAGCATCTTCCGCTCCGGGTGACCCCACAAGGTCTCCCACGAGTCCCGCAGAAGGTCCCCCAAGACGATGTTGTATCCCTGCGCCGGGAGGACGTCTCCGTCCGGCTCGACGTAGAGATGCTGGTGGAACATCTGTTCCAGGGCCAGACCTGCCCCCATCTCCACCGGGTTCACGTGGGAGTAGGGTGCCCCACGATGTCATGCGGCTTGCCCCGCAGTGGAATCAGTTCTTGCACTCGCGGCCTGAGTAAGGGCCTCTGCTGCCCACACCTCTATGCCTTTTCCAGCCTCGTCAGCGGCAAGAATGATCTTGCGATGTTGCTCGGGCGAAAGGCGTAACGTGAAGCGACCCGAAAAAGGCTTGCATGGCTCTTCCCCTCGCCCGGCACAAAAGGCCAAGTAATCTTCCACAGAATCTTCAAACGCTTGGCGTAGTTCATCTACTGTTTTCCCCTGAAACGTAATCACGTCTCGGATGTTGATCACTTCTCCGTGAAAAATGTTGGCCTCGTCGTCAAACTCAACATGGGATAGATAGCCTTTGTACTCCATGATGTTTGTCATTGCTGTTGGTGTCGGGGCCGCATAACAAGGGAATACGACTACAAACCGCTCCCCACCAGCCCCTTCCGCTCCGGGTGCTCCCAGATAGCCTCCCAGGGATCCCGCAAGAGGTTCCCCAAAACGACGTTGTACCCCTGCGCCGGGAGGACGTCTCCGTCCGGCTCGACGTAGAGATGCTGGCGGAGCACCTGTTCCGGCGGTAGACCGGCCTCCACCTCCACCGGGTTCACCTGGGAGTAGGGTGCTGCCAGGTCCCAGACGAGGGTCAGGCCATGCTCGTGGGCAGCGCTCTGGGCTTCTTCCAGTGCGCTTTGCAGCCGTGGCTGCTCCTCCTCCGAAGCAACAACCCCGGTCCTAAGAGCGCTGCTCAGCGCAATGGCTGGGACGCCCAACCCAGCCAGGTAGGCCACTGTCTCCACGATGGAGTCGGCGTTCGCAGGGGTGACGACGATGTGGACGACGACGTAGACATCGCTGTCCATGGCATTGCGCAGCCCGGCATCCGCCTCCTCCCAGGCGCCAGCCCGCCCGACGATACCATCGTGCACCTCCGGCCGGTGTGAGGCCAGGGTGATCTGGATGTGATCCAGTCCAGCCAGGAGCAGCCCGTCCAGAATCTCCTGTTCTCGCAACCGCCGGCCATCGGTCAGCAGCCCCGTGACCAGGCCTTGTTCCTCGGCGTACCGCACCAGTTCCACCAGGTCCTCCCGTTGCGTCGGCTCGCCCCCGGTGAAACAGACGTGGGGCACGCCCACTTCCCAGAGCGTCCGCAGTACCTGCTGCCATTCCTCGGTGGTCAGTTCGCGGTCAACCCGCCGGCGGGCCTCGGGATCGAGAGCACCGGCCTCGTCCATGCGGTAGGTCAGGGCCAGGTCCACGCGGTAGGGGGCCGAGGTCTCCGCCGAGAACGGCTCCACCCGCTCCATGTCCAGGTAGGTGACCGGGCAGAGGTCGGTGGATGTGGCCAGGGTGAAAATATGGTCACGGAGACGGTTGTAGTCGGCGCGGGCAGTAGCACGGCTGACGCGGTATCGCCGGGCCAAACGTGCCGCCGCTTCCTCCTCGCCGGTCCCCTGGATGAGGAGGCGGGCATACTCGGTAGCGGTCTGGTTCAGGTGTAGGACAGTCGCGGCGTTGATGACGAGGAGCCCGCGTCCGTCTTCCTCCACTCGCAGATGCAGGCGATATTGCTGTGCCGCGTCGGGTGGGGTCTGGTAATGGAGTATCTCGCGGGAAAGGGGCTCGACGGGTGCAAACCACGATTGCAGTTTCTCACGTAGGGGCATCGGATCTCCTCCTTACTATCTATCGGAAGGTGCTCCCCGCCCCGTCTTCAGGGCGGGCGGCCTCCGGGAACGGTGGCCAGAGTGGGTTCTTCGGATAGTTTCTGAGCGCACAGAGAGTGTAGCACAACTTTGCCAGGAGCGCAATCCCTTAGCCCACCTCTCCGTTATGCTCGAATGTGTCACTTGTCGAGTATCTGTCTAAACATGTCATTCCCCTGTTGTAAACGACGTGTCCTCTCAATAAGTCGGGGAAGGTGGGGCAAATTGCCAATTTGCCCTACGTTGGCCCCAGAATATTGAGATGATACTAAACGACGATAGCAAGATTATAGCGCAACGCGCGCTGGGAGGCAAGCCAACAATAGCGCAAAACCCGCCCTGTCACCCTGAGCAGCTTGTCCTGAGTGAAACGAAGGAAAGCGAAGGGTCTCCACCACCGTGATAGGGAGATTCTTCGCTACGCTCAGAATGACGGTCAACCGTCAGGGCGACTTTTGCGGCACTGCCTTATCCCTCTTGACAAATGATGTCTTTAGGGCTACTATGCACACAATGAGGACCGGCGGGAGAATATTGGATACCCAGGCCATGCGCTCCAAGGGCATCTCTCATTCGACCCACTTGTGATGTTGTTGGAAGGTCAAGAAAGCGAGACCCATGACGGAAAAGCGATACATCGTGGCCCACGACACGGGCACCGGCGGCGATAAGGCCGTGCTGACAGATTTGCGCGGGCGGATTATTCACTCCTCGTACAAGCCCTACGGCTTGCAGTACCCCCGCCCCCGGTGGGTCGAGCAGGATCCAGAGGAACTATGGCAGGCCGTCGTCAGCACCACCAGGCTGGTTATTGAAGAAGCAGGGGTGGACCCGGCCCAGATTCTGGGAGTGGGCATTTCGGCGCAGATGTTCAACCTGCTGCCGGTGGACGAGAACGTGCGGCCCCTGATGCCGATGATTAGCTGGCTGGACGTGCGCACCGTCGAGCAGGCCGACCGGGTTCTGGAGGGCAACGGTGGGAAGATGCCCGCCCTGCTTTTTGAGCACACGGGCAACATCCCTACGGCCAAGGACATCATCCCCAAAATTCTCTGGCTCGAGGAGGAGCGCCCCGAACTCTGGGAGCGGACGGCATGGCTCTTGGACTGTAAAGAGTACATCATTTACCGGCTCACCGGGAAGATTGCCACTGACTGGCACGGGGCTTCGGTGTATTTCCTCTTCGACCCGAACGAGAGAACCTGGTCGGAGGAGGCCTGCCGCGCGCTTGGCATCCCTACGGAGAAACTGCCCCCGGCTTATCCCTGCACCGAGGTCATCGGCGAGGTGACAGAGGAGGCGGCCAAAGTCACGGGGCTGCTGCCCGGCACGCCGGTGGTGGTTTGCGCGGGCGACGTGGCCGTGGCCCAATCCGGCTCCGGGGCTAATGCCGATGGCAAGGCCCACCTTTGCGTGGGCACCGCCACCTGGGTGGGGCTTTCCAGCAGCCGCTTTATCAACGACCCCGAAAAGCCTTTCTGGGGCCTGAACCACATTGACCCTGACAAGTGGATTATCGCCGGCGAGATGGAAACCGGCGGCGGGGCGCTGATGTGGTTCCGTGACGGCTTCTGCCAGACCGAAGCCAAACAAGCCGCCAAAGAGGGCATCTCTACTTATGATCTGCTCAGCCGCATGGCCGAGCAGATCGGGCCGGGGGCAGACAGGTTGATTTTCGCCCCCTGGCTTTCGGGCGAACGGGCCCCCGTGCTCGACCACTACGCACGTGGAGCCTTTGTCGGCCTTTCGCTGGGGCACACCAAGGGGCACCTGGCCCGGGCCGTCATGGAGGGCGTGGCTTTCCACATCCGCTGGATTTGCGAGGCACTGGAGCGGCTGGGGCTATCGATTGGTCTCATGAACGCCATCGGCGGCGGCAGTACCAGCCCAACCTGGACGCAGATTATCAGCGATGTGACCGGGCGTAAGTTGCAGGTTGTAGCCCACCCGCTGGAGGCCGGGGCAATGGGCGCGGCGCTGACAGTGGCTGTGGGCATGGGCATTTATCCAAATATGGAGGCGATTGACGAGCTGATTGAAATCAGCCATACTGTCAAGCCCAGCGAAGCAAAACAGCCCCGCTACGATGCGCTCTACCGGGAGTACCGGGCCGTGTACGAGGCGCTGTCGCCTATTTACCGCCGCTTGCACGATGTGGAGTGAGAGACACACACATGTCGGGACTATATCAATGTCTCCTTGCCAGCCCGGGCAAAGTGCGCGCGGTAGGCTGCCGTCTCTTCCAGCAATGCCCTCAGTTGGGCAGTGACTCGAGACAGGTCATCGCTGGCCGTTTGGTTGCCAGCAGCCAGACGTACCTCGTGGGCACGGACAAGGTGGGTATGGACAAGCCGTGCCCCTACGTCGCTCTCTTCACCAAGCACCGCAAGGTCACCACGGGCTACGAGCCAGGCTAACCCTGCCCGCACGGTCGGTTCCCGCTGCGCGGTCGCCGTCGCCAGGGTCGAGATATTGACCCAACCTTGTTTTGAACTCAGCGCGTGTTTGGTCAGACCGGCCAAACGTTCCAGGAACTTCTTGAGATGGTCCATGCCGGGGTCTATCCCAAAGAGATAGACCGTCTCCGGGGCGACCTTCTCCAGCACGGCTTGCAACTCACCAGGGCCGGGAGGCGTGGTCCACACGACCAGTCCCTTTGATGGGCTCAGTTCGTACCGGTCCTGGCCCGCTACCTCCGCCCTGGCCCCGGCCTCGCTCCATACCTGTACGTCTTCCTGCGCTTGTAGATGTTCTAGTAACCTTCGGGGATTGGGTTCCTGCCTGTGGTCCACCACTTCGACGGCTGGTGGCTCTGGATGAAGTGGGACGGCAACCGCTTCAATCGGGCGAGCATCTACCCACTCCACCTGCACGTCCCGCTGGCCCCGGTAGTCTCTGGCCCGCACGACGTAGGCCAGGTCAAACCGGCCCTGCGGCAGCGGTGACCCGGCCCCCTGCCACCAAATCACCTTCTGCGCCGTGCCCCCCTCGTCCTCCACGATCAATTGAAGGTGCTCTCCGCTGCGACCTACGGTGGCGTGGCCTGTCAACGAAAGCCCCCTGCTGACCAGCGTCAGCGGCGGGTTGCCCGGCCCGAAAGGGGCCAGTCGATCCAACTCCTCCACCAGATCGAGGGACAGGTCGGCCAGTGGCAGGATACCGTCTATCTGGAGGGTGGCTTTCTCCTCCACCTGTCCGAGCATCTCCAGGACGGTGCGTGACAAGGCGCGACGGAACTCGGGGATCCGCTCCGGATCAATGGTCAGCCCGGCCGCCATCGGATGGCCGCCGAATCTGTCCAGCATCTCCCCGTGGGCGGCTATCGCGGCCGAGATGTTGCACCCCGGGATGGAGCGGGCTGACCCCCGGCCCAGTTCGCCGGGCGGGATGGCGATGAGGATGGCCGGCTGGCCGTACCGCTTGGCCAGGCGACTAGCCACGATGCCGACGACCCCGGGCGGCCAGGACGGGTGGCTGAGCACCAGCGCGCCGTACTCCAGCAGCGAGGGGTCTCGTTCAATCTGCGCCTCGGCCGCCTGGGCCACCTGATCGCACAGCAGCCTGCGGCGAGCGTTCAACCCCTCCATCTCGGTGGCCAGGATGCGGGCGCGGGCCAGGTCATCGGTCGTCAGAAACTCGACGGCGACGTTGGCGTCGGCCAGTCGCCCCAGACTGTTGAGACGGGGGCCCAGGACGAAGCCGATGTGCTCCTCCGTGAGCCAATCGGGGTTCAGTTCGGCGCTCTCCATCATCACCTGGAGGCCGAGACGTTCGGTGCGCCGCAGCGCCTCGAGCCCCCGCTGGAGCAGGTAACGCGTGTCCCTGGTCTGCACCGCCACATCGGTCACAATCCCCAGGGCCACCAGGTCGAGGTACTGTGCCGCGTCCTCCGGCCGGCCGGCCCGGTCGTACAGCGCCTGCGCCAGTTTGTAGGCGACCCCCACCCCCGGCAGTTCGCGCAGGGGATGCGCGTCCGGGAGCATCTTGGGGTTCACCACCGCGTGGGCGTCGGGCAGACTGGGCGGCAGGTCGTGATGATCAGTGATGATCACGTCCACGCCCTGCGCCTGGGCATAGGTGATGGGCTCGTGTCCGGTGACGCCGGTGTCACACGTCAACACGAGACGCACCCCCTCCGCGATGAGCCGCTTCAGCACAGGGAGGTTGACGCCGTGGGACTCCCGCCGGCGGTGAGGAATGTGGTATTGGACGACCGCCCTCTGCGGTGAGTCCTGCCGGACTGCCAGGTCCCTCAGCGTGGAGACCAGGATGGTCGTCGCCGTCTGCCCGTCCGCGTCAAAGTCGCCCCAGACGCAGATCGTCTCTCCCTGCTGGATGGCCTTCTCCAGTCGCTCAGCCGCCCTGGTCACGTCCGGGAGATCGGTCGGCGGGGCGGGCCGGTAGCAGTCTGGGTCAAGGAAGGCTCTGGCCGGTTCGACCTCAGTGAATCCCCGCCGGGCCAGGGTCTGCGCCACCAGCGGATGCCCGCCGATGGCGGTTTGTAGTTCTTCGGTCACTTCTATGGGCTGAGGATCAAGCCACTCTTTCACTGTATCTATCCGTCCGTCTGTCTGAACATAAATCGCGTTTCATGTTTTTACACAGAGCTACACAGAGGAGACACAGAGTTTCACAGAGAGAAACGAAAAGAATTCCTATAATGACGATGCACCTCAATGGCTGCGCCGATGATCTGCCCTGTCAACTCGTTTAACTCAGCACGGTTGTTCATACTGCCTTTCACCTCTTGTACTCTCTGTGCATCTCTGTGTCTCCTCTGCGTGACTCTGTGTAAACGTTTCACGTTTCACGTTTCACGCCTCAGTAGTCAATCTCTGCGATCTGCTCGAAGTCGAGAGAGATGTCAAAGTCGTCGTCTAGTTCCCACTCGTCTTCTGTCTCGTCGAGCAGGCCTGCCCTGACTCCTCGCCGGCACAAGGACCGGTAGGCGCAATAGCGGCAGCGTCGCTCCTGGGTGGTGAGGGGGAGGTCTTTGCCTTCCGGGCGCTCAATCTCCCTCTTGATTTCGTCAATCAGCGAAGCCAGGTAAACACCGTCCGCCTCGAACTGGGCTGTGTTGTACGAAAAGTGTTCAGGGTCTCCCGGAAAGTTCGCAAACCAGTAGACCATCTCCACCTGTTCAGGCTCCAATGGCTGGCCCCCGTTGAGATGAGACCCGGCCCGGACCAGCAGGTAGGGGTACACTTTGGTCTGCAATCGCTCGGCCAGCCATTTCCGTCGCGACCGTTTGCGGGAGGTCTTCCAATCCACGATCACCGCCCGCCGCCCGGCGTCTACCCCGATGAGATCATACTTTGCCACCAGCCGACCTGTGCTGGGGCCGGTCTCCCGACCTGTGCTGGGGCCGGTCTCCCGACCGTGCCCCACCGGCCCAGACAGGGCGATCTCAGGGTAGCGGGATGGCGGCAGGTCGGCCGGGCCGTTCTCCAGATAGTTGCGCCACCAGCGGCGCAGGTCTTCGTCCGTCACCGCGCTCGACAATCGCTCCGGCGTCATGCCCAGCACGTGTTGATGGACCAATCGGTGGAACGCCGCTCCCTGCTGGAGATAACGCTCGTTCTCCAGTGCAGGCTCCGCCTCGATGGCCGGCCAGGCCACACGTTCCACGTAACGCAGTTGGAAGCGTCGCGGGCAGTCCACGTAGTCCTGGAGACTACCCTGGCTGAATTGGAAGTCGTTTGGCAGTTTCATAGATCTGTCTCTCATCGCGATCGGGCGTAGCGGGCCAGGTTCAGCCAAAAGGGAAGATTGCTCGGCTCACCCTCGCCGGCGCCCAACATTCCCACGTCGGACAGGACCAGCACCTGTCCCCCATCCTCGCCATAGTTCACCAGTGCGACGGCCAACTCTCCACCTGCCTGGGCCAGCACCTGTCCCTCGGTCAGGCTGAAGGGCACGCCGTTGGTCCCGGCCAGTTCCAGTATCGCCACACCCTCCACCAGCGGGTGCTCCCCCTCTGTCAGGGCCTGGGTGCCGGCCAGCGTCCCGCTGTGGTAGGTGATTCCGAAGCGTGTTGCCAGGGAGTTAGCGTCGCTCCAATCCTCGTTGGGGTCCAGCAGCCGGTTGTTGTACTTGAGGCGGCGACCGCTGTTCGTCAGCACCAAAAGCCCACCCCTGGCCACGTATGTCTCCAGCGCCGCGATCTCCTCCTGGCTCCAGGCCTCATCGTACAACGCGGGGTCCCCATCTGGGCTGGGGTAGTCCAGCACTGGCAGGGCCACCACGAGAGCGGCGTCCTCCAGGTTGGCGGAGGTCACCGTCTGGCCGTAGGGGATCAGGTCCACGTCGAAGCCTTCCCAGGCGAGGGCCAGCCCCAGGTCGGTGAACGTGGTGGGGGACATGTGCACCGACTCGGTGTGGCTGGCCACGAACAGGGCGCGGCGATCGGGCCGGGGAGCGAGACGCAGGGCGGGGTTATCCCGCCCGGTCTCCAGGGCGGCGGCCAGCGCCACCCGCGCCATCTGTTCCAGCGCGTCGCCCACCTCCCGTGCCAGTTCTACGGTGTCGTAGGGGTCGTGGATGTGACCCCCGTAGTGGACACCGCCAATTTTGTCCATTTCCGGGTAGTCCACATAGATCAGGTTAGCGTTGGGCACGTCGAAACCAGCAAAGCCCGTGTTGTCCGACTCGACTCCGTAGTAGTTCACAGGGTACGTCCACACGCCCTGCTCGTCTGCCGCCTGGGCCAGGTAGTCGGGCCAAGTCAGCCGGTCGTCACCCAACCGGCCGTAGGACCAGGTGACCAGGTTGAGGTAGCCGTCAATCCCGTCCAGCGGGCGGGTCAGGCAGTCAATCTGCAACATGGCCAGCGTCCGGTCGAGCAACTCCTGGTGGGTGGAGACGAAGTGATAAGAACCGTAGAGCCCCAGTTCCTCGCTGCCGAACCAGACCAGGTAGAGATCCACCGCTGGCTGTACCTGTGCCGCGTCCAGCACGCGGGCCACTTCCAGCAACACAGCCACACCGCTGCCGTCGTCCATTGCGCCGGGGTTGTTGGGGCTGTCAATGTGCGCACCCAGAATCACTGCCTTTGAGGGGTCTGCGCCAGGAATACGGGCGACCAGGTTTCCCGATGTGGCCGGTGAGAAGACATCGGCGTCCCAGGTGAGGCGGGCCGCTTCGATCCGCGCCAGGTCGTCCCAGCCCTCAATCCCGGCCGGGGCCAGGTCTTCCAGGCGGACGTACAGGGTGGGGGGGGCCGAGTTCGTCTCCACCCAGTTGAGACTGCTCACGTCTCCGACAAAAGAGCCGTGGCTCTCACCGCGTCGATTGGAGAAGCGGGTGACCAGTACCAACCCGGCCGGCTGTTTGGACAGCAGGTCCGTGGCGATCTTCACGGCCTGTTGTTTGCCCAGCAGCGCGCGGTCTATGGCGGCGTAGTCCATGAACACCACCTTGCCCTCCAGGCTGGCCGGGCTCAGAGCGTCGATCTCCTCGGTGGAACGAACCAGCACCACCGGTGCTTCTACCACCACCGGGTTTCGCTCCGCGTCGTTGAGCGCTCCGTCCGCATCAAAGCGGAGCGCCTGGGCGATTTCGTCGCGGGGACCACGCAGGCCGTCGGCGGGCACCTCCACCTCCTGGCCATCCACGGTCAGGTGGAGCCGGGTCTCCCACAGTTCCGTGCCCAGGAAGACGTGGAAAGTCTGGTGTTCCAGTTCCAGCCCCAATTCCTGCAGGTACTCGAACGCAGCGAGTCTCTCGGCGGCGTAGTCCAGCGCCTCGGCCTCCCCCTCGCTGGAGGAGTTGCGCCAGCCGGAGTAGGGCTGAATCGCGGTCAGGTCCTCCAGGGAGGTGAAGAGGCTCTCCTGGGAGATGAGGGCAAACGGGTCGGTTGGTGGCGAGATAGAGGCGGCCCCGGTCGCGGTAGGCTGAACCGTGATGGGCGTGGGCAGAACGGGCGTGATGACGAGAGGCGCAGGCGCGGAACAGCCAACCAGAGCCATCAAGGTGATTGTCACCAATATGTGCAGGTATCTGGGTTCCATTTTCTAACACCTCCAAACCTTCCCGAAAGCTCCAACGGGCCGAGTTTTGTCAAGATTCTGGTCATGTGGCAGATTTTGGGTCTATCTGACAGTTAACTTTTAGCTTTCGGGAAGGTAGCCTGAGCAGTTACCTCTCTCCGAGCATAGGCTGATATCAGGTGAATGTTTCTCGGTCAAATGCTCCGGTGGCCCTCCCAGAACGTCTGCAAGGCGATGAACGGAACTGACCGTTGTTGGTCACCGCGCCTGCCGGTGTTCCAGGTGATGATCAACTCCTTTCTGGCACGGGTGATGCCCACGTACAGCAGCCGCAGCCGCTCGGCAACGTACTCCAGGCGCGCCTCCTGGGTCGCTTCGCCTTCCTCGTATGAGGTTTCCTCGAACAGGAGCGCCTCCAACTGGGCCAGCGCTTCCGCCTCCAGGTTCAAACGGTCGTGCACGAACCACTTCTCCGAGATGAAACTGTCGTGGGACTGGGCCGAGGGAAAACTGTAGTTGTTGACCGACATCAGGTAGACCCGGTCCCACTCCAACCCCTTCGCCTTGTGGACGGTGGCCACCACGACTTTGCCCTTGTGTCGTTCGGGGTCGAAGCCGGTGTCGTCACCGCTTAGCCCCAGGAAGCGGCGCTCGTTGCGGGCGACCACCGCCAGTTCCTGGGTGAGTTCCGGCAATTGCCAATCGGGGTGACTCTCGCTCGCCCGCCGCAGGACCAGGGCCAGTTTGTGCGCCACGGCCAGGTCGCCCGGCTTCTTGAACAGGTCCTGGGCCAGCGTGAGGATGAGTTGGTCTATGGGCAGCAGGGTCGCCCCCTGCCAGCGCCGGACCAACTCGCGAAACACAACCAACCGCTCGTGGACTTCGGGGAGTTCGCCGGCCAGGTCGAGGCTGTCCAGCCAGTCCCGATCCACCCGCGGCCACAGGAAGTCCTCGACCTGCCGGCACTTGCGCAGTGCCCGGGCGACCCGCTCGACCTGTGCCTTCGCCTCCTCGTCTCCGCGCTCCTTGCGCCGCCACACCTTGTAGACCGTCGCCAACCTGGACGGCGAGGAGGTGTCGGCCAGGTAGTTGACGACGTTGCCCAATGCCCCTGCCGTCTCCCGGGTGGACCCTGTGCTACGCAGGAGTTCGATGTACTCCAGGCCGCGCTTCTTCAGTTCACTCACCACCTGAAAGCCACGTGTGTTCCGTGGCACCAGGACGGCCACAGTCCCTTTCGGGTGCTCCGGCAGCCAGCGAGACAGGGAGTCCACCACGGCCCGCAGTTCCTCCCCCGGGGTGAACTTCTGGGCCACGACCCGCACCTGGTCGGGATCATCCGGCGGATTGGGCTGCGGGTCGCCGGGCGGCGCGGGCTTGATGTGCGGCAGCGCCAGAGCGTCTCGGACGGCTGCCACCGGATGCGTTGCCCGCGTCCAATCAATCAGATAGTTGGCCAGGTCCATGATGCTCTGAGTCGAGCGGCCGGAGTTGGGCAACTCACGAGCGATGACACCTTCCTCCTCCAGGAAATCGCGCAAGAAGTGGGGACTGGCCGTGGTGAAGGTCTCGTAGATGGCCTGGTTCGGGTCGCCGACGCGCACCCAGTTGCCATCCGAGCCGGCCAACAGCCTCAGAATCTCCTCCTGCAACCGGCTGCTGTCCTGCGCCTCGTCCTCCAGGATGAACGGCCAGCGATAGTGCAATCGTTCCAGGTACTCCGGGTCCGACTGCAAGGCCCGCAGCGCCAACCGGACCAGGTCATCGAAGTCCACAGTGCCACGGTAGGTCAGCGCGCGCTGGTAGTCGGCGTAGATAGCCCAGCCCATCTCTATCAGGGGAAGCGGTTGCGGGAATCGGTCCGGTCTGTCGCGGAGCTCGGCAGGCGTGATCTGCAGGTCCTTGGCCTGTCTGATGAATCTGAGGGCAATGTCGTTTACCAGGCGCGGCCACTGGTCACGGCGCACCCAATCCCGCTTCCTCTCCTCCAGGTCGAGCGACAGGAAGTCGTCGGCGGCGTATGGGTAACTGCGCAGCCAGGCTTCCGCTGCATCCTGCCGGATCTGATCCGCCGCCCGCTCGTCCACGATCTGGAAGTCGTCCGCCAGGCCCACCAGCGCCGGTCGCTCCCGCACGATGTCGTGGGCCAGGCCGTGCAAGGTACGCACCCGGTAGCCGAGATTGGACAACAGCCCGCGCCCCCGGACAAAACCGCCTACCCGCTTGGCGAAGTTGTCCACGGCCGAGTTGACCAGCGTCACGACCAACACCTCCTGGTCGTCCTCCAGCACCCCGCTGGCGACCAGTTGGGCGGCCAGGTAGGAAAGCGTGATAGTCTTGCCGCTGCCGGGCACGGCCGAGACGCCCATTCTGCCGGCGGTGTAGTTCAGGACTTCTTGTTGCCTGGGACGGGGTTTAAACGTCAATAGGCTTACCACCTCTCGCCCTGACGACGCAGCACGCGTTGGATCGCTTGCAGCAGCGGCCCCTTTTGCTCATAGCCCTGCTCGCCCAACTCGCTCAGGCCGAGGTAGACCTTGCGGCGGCAGCGCCGGATCAGGCCCAGCGTCAGACGGTAGAGCGCCTCCTGCCTGGTCTCGACCTCGTCGGTGTCGGTCCAGACCGCGTCAGCTCCATTATAGGGCCAGCCCCGGCTGAGCACGTAGGGATGGGTGAGGGGTTGGTAGAGCCGCTCCCACCAGCCCCTCCCCCCGGCGTTGAGCCAGAATTGGTAGTCCACCGGCCGGTTGCTGATGATGAAGGTGTAGGCCGGGGTCAGCAGCACCGCGTCTTCCGGCTGGAGTCGCCAACTGCGGATGTACTGAGCGGCGATCACCCCATCCTGCACCATCTCCATATACTCCTGCCCCAGCGGCTTGTCATCGCTGTCATCAGAAACCGGGTTTTTTCCGAAAAACCCGGTTTCTCCTGTCACCCAGCGGAACTTCTGCACCGACTCGATCAGGTTGGCGGCCACCTCCCCAGCGTCATAATTGCGGTGGAAGCCATACCCCTCCTGGGACAGCACCTCGCCGAACAAGCGACTCAGAAAGTGATCGAATGGCAGTCTTGAGGTGTAGTCCTCAATCCAGGTGCGCAGCCGCTCGTAGCGCCTGCCCAGCACAAAGGTGATTCGCTCCTGCATCGCGGGGTTGATCTGGTCGAAAGAACTCAGGCCAGGCGCGCCTTCCCGGACGCGGTACACAATCTCGGCCAGGAGTTGCGCCCGCACCAGGTCCATCCCGTCAAGCGCCTGCATCAGCGCATAGGCCACGTCGAACCGGCTGGGGCAGATTCCCCACTCCGGGTGAGCGATGGACGCCAGCGTCAGCAGGCAGCGGGTGGCTGGTTCCTCCCGCAAGGCGCGCGAGGGACGGTGGGAACGGGCGGGGACGCCCACTTGCTCCAGCCTGTTCATCAGCGAGAAACGGAGCGCGTCGGTCAAGAACGGGGCCAGCACGACGATCTCCCCCGGCGGGACGGACTGCTCGTGCACCAACCCGGCGATCTCCCCGGCGACCCAGTCGAGCATCTGCGGGTGGTAGCGGCGGCTTTCGTAGGCCAGAGCCGTGAGGCTCTCGGATTTCGGATTTTGGATTTCAGATTTGCCGCTCCCCTGCTTCCCTGCTCTTGGAACCGTCCCCGGCAGACGGTTCAGGCTGCGGGCCAACTCGCGCCCAAAGGCCCGCAGGTCGGGCGAGGTGACGGTGGACTCGGTGAAGGCGACCCGCGCCTGGCACGACTCCCTGAGCGTGTACGCGCTCTCCGGGTCAGCGCCGAGGAAACGACGGTAGCCGGCCTCCTGGTCATAGATCAGGAGCGCCGACTGGCAATGGTACAGCCACTCTCTCAACAGGTCGTGGGCCACCGGCGTGTCTTCCTCGACGTTGTCCGCGAAAAGATGAGTGTAGGTCGTCAGCAGGTAGTTACGGCACAGGGGCATAGGCCATAGATATTTGGTGAACACCTCCAGTTGGAGCGAGAAGTCGAGCAGGTTGTGGGCCAGACAGTACTCGCGGAAGCGGGTGGCGCAGGCTTGAGCCTCGTCGTAGATGCGCCGCTGACTCTGCTCGCCCCCCCAGGCTGCCTGGAGCCGCGCGCCGATCTCGGTGTGCGGGAAACCAACGACGGCCGCCTTGTTGAGGTTGTCGATGATCTGGCTGTAGATCCGGTTGCGGTCAATGACCACCGTCTCGAAATAGCCCTGGTCGAGCAGGGGACGGACCAGGCGGGCCATGTAGTATTGGGCCGTCTCCAGCGTGAGGAAGGTGGGTGGTTGATCGGGCTGGCCGAAGCCCGCGTCCTCGGCGACCAGCAGCCAGAAGAGGTCCACTGTCTGCTGGGCCAGGCCGCCGGCCGTCGAGACGGTCACCTGCCCGCCGGCCCCTGTTCTCATGGTCGGGCAGCGGAGCGCTTCGTAGTACGGCACGGCCAGCGTGCGCTGGGGCACGATCACCAGGATCGAGCCGGCCGGGACGCCGGAGTCGAGCAGGTGCAGCAGCCTTCCCACTCCGGCGGTCGTCTTGCCGGTGCCGGCCGAGCCTTCGAGGAAGATTTTGCGCTCGATGGGACGCTCGATGAGCGCGCGTTGGTCGTCGGTAAGGATGAATGATGTCATGACTGATCCAACTTGATACTCTTCATCGGGACACCTTTTTGTGGTATAATGATGGCGTGAAGCGCATTGCATATTGCATGAAGTGTGCAGAGGACGAGGTGAATGATGATGGAGACTGTGACAGTAATATACGAAAAGGGCGTCTTGCGCCCTCTGCAACCGCTCAACCTACGGGAACAACAGTCGGTGCGCATCCAGATCATGCCGGAGAAACCGGTAATGGATGAAGACGAGGGCGAAGCAGCGATCCGCATCTTGGTTGAGGCTGGGTTGCTCACACCACCGCCGCGTCGCTCCGACGTGGATCCGGTTTCGGAGGAGGAGCGGCGCAAACTGGCCGACAGGCTGGGCCGCGCGCCGGGCAAGCCCCTTTCTGAGATCATCATTGAAGACCGGGGGGAATGGTGAGCCTCTACTTCCTGGATAGCAGCGCGCTGGTTAAGCGCTACGTCACAGAAAGAGGTTCCACCTGGATTAGAGCTCTGACCACTTCGGGCGTGCACAATCCACTGGTCATCGCGCGCATCACTTGGGTGGAAGTGCTCAGTGCCCTGGCGCGTCGCCAACGTGAAGGCGGCCTCACGCCGGACGATGTCGCTCAGGCAATCCAGGCTTTTCGCTATGACCTGGATATGCAGTACCAAGTGGTCGAACTGGACCCGGCATTGACCAAGGCCGCAGGCGAATTGGTTACCCAACATCCGCTGCGCGCTTACGACGCTGTACAACTGGCGTCGGCGCTTCGTGTTCAATCGGGCCTCGTTGGAGAATGGGCCACATCGCTGACCTTTCTCGCAGCCGACGACCGCCTGATCGCCATCGCCCAGGCCGAAGGTTTGCTCACCGACAATCCCAACCACTATCCTTAACCCTCGCGTGTGTTACAATTGCAGTAACTGCTCAGCCAGTCAAAAATAGAACACGGATCAACACGGATCATACGGATGTACGCAGATAAAGATAAAAAATCTGTGAGAACCCGTTTTATCTGTGTGTATCCGTGTGCTATTTGTGCCTGTTTGGGGAAGAGCCTGAGCAGTTACCAATTGCAGTATCATTGTACCTCATCTCTGGGTCTTCGGCCAGCCTGGGATGGCACAGCACCTCAAGGGTGCATCGCACCTTCTGCCTCCTCCAACTGCTGTCGCACATGGCGAAAGAAAGCCAGGCTGTCTTGATCCTCCATCGGCACACAGAGCGCTTCTCCTTCCCGGCACAGGGCCAGCACGCGAGCGCGGTTCAGTTCGTCTGTGTGCTGGGCCAATTCCACGTGCCGGAGGACGGCGTTTCCCAGCCCGACCATCAGGTAGGGGACGATACCCTGATTGCGGAAAGTCTCTACCGCCTCCTCGATGGCGGCGAGCGCCTGCTGGAGCAGTGCCACCCGCCCCGCATGTCTCTCTTCCAGCCCCGCCAGGTCGCTGTAGCTGTTGGAGGCGTTGTTGAGGGACCCCGCCAGTTCGGCCTGGAGGCCCAGGTCGCGGTAGAGCCGTGCCGCCTCCTCGCTGGCGGCGAGCGCCTGCTGGAGCAGTGCCACCCGCCCCGCATGTCTCTCTTCTAGCCCCGCCAGGGCGCTGTATCTGATGGAGGCGTTGTTGAGGGCCATCGCCAGGTCGGCCTGGAGACCCAGGTCGCGGTAGAGCCGTGCCGCCTCCTCGCTGGCGGCGAGCGCCTGCTGGAGCAGTGCCACCCGCCCCGCATGTCTCTCTTCCAGCCCCGCCAGGTCGCTGTAGAGGACCGAGGCGTTGTTGAGAGACATCGCCAGTTCGGCCTGGAGGCCCAGGTCGCGGTAGAGCCGTGCCGCCTCCTCGATGGCGGCGAGCGCCTGCTGGAGCAGTGCCGCCCGCCCCGCATGTCTCTCTTCCAGCCCCGCCAGGTCGCTGTAGCTGTTGGAGGCGTTGTTGAGGGACGAAGCCAGTTCGGCCTGGAGGCCCAGGTCGCGGTAGAG
>Ga0208279_1000408_pt1 | contig 35781 bp, 22 predicted proteins | sample AntAceMetag02UKM_FD_184766 | JGI IMG/M metagenome (GOLD analysis project Ga0208279, IMG submission 184766) | Saline lake microbial communities from Ace Lake, Antarctica - Antarctic Ace Lake Metagenome 02UKM (SPAdes) (version 2) | ecosystem: Environmental > Aquatic > Non-marine Saline and... | reverse complement strand
ATTGGGCGGCGACAATCTCGCGGATACCCAGGCCTGCGCCAAGGTTCAGTCGGTGCAGTTTGTGCACCGGTGGCCTGACGCCATCAAAGAGGGCCTTCGCCGGCAGTTCCAAAACAAAGGCATAACCGCCCAGGTTGGGATTGCGCAGACCCACGAAAAGCTGTCCCTTGCGCACCGCCAGTCCCTCGATGTTCATGCCCTTCTGTTGGAGCGGCTTGCCGAAGTACCAGCGCAGAGTGGCATCGTCTTTCAGCAGACCCGAAAGACTCGCGACCGACAAGGCGCTGCCCCCTCCCGCCGACAGGCCCGTCACCCGGTCCACGCGAAGCCGAAAGATCTTGTATCGACTCACCTGACGCGCCCCGGTCTTCTTGGCGACCCCATGGGAACCCACGATGTAGTAGAAATCGCCTTCGGCCGCGATCGCTTCGATATCGACCTCCTCAGCAGCGTTCGCCAGCGTGATCGTCTGCAGAACCTTCATCGTCCGGGCCTGTCGAGACAACTCGATCGCCTGAACCGCGCCGCTCTCGTCGGCGCCGATCAGACCCCGCGTCTTGGAGACGCACGCGATGCCGCTGAGGTCTTTGTTTTCGAGAACGCCGCCTTCGAACGAGAACCGGCCCACGAAATCAACGTGTTTCCACGAGCTTTCACCGGTACCGCCAACATCCGAGACAGTCTCTGTATCGGCACAAGCCAAGCCTGAGACAAGAGTTCCCGTCAGCCAGAAAATGCCCATAAGAAACACGATGATTCGACCAGTACTTCTGTTCATTGTTCTAAAAACCTCCATTGCACGTATAGCAGACGGGGAGGGAAAAGTCAACACCCACACGCCTCTCGAACGGCCCTTGCCCGGCGCAGCACGGGTCAAAAATGCTTGCAACGTGTCGGTCCGGCCGCTAGACTCTCCGGATAGGACGACTCGAGCCGCCTGGCGTGCTTGGTCGCGGGCCCGTAGCTCAGCGGTTAGAGCCGCGCACTCATAATGCGTTGGTCGCTGGTTCGAATCCAGCCGGGCCCATCTTTGCCTCTTGCGAGGTCTCGCATGTCCCCGCACCGACAAGCAAATCCGCGTTTTCAGCGCCTTATGTCTGGGCGCAGGATATCGGAGTAGACAGTAGTTCGGCATGGTACAGTGCGGACTGGCGCGCGCTTTGTTGTTCGCCTAAAGTGCCCAGGAAGGATCTGTAGATAGTGCTCGCGGACCACTGCCCTGCTGTTGCCGATCCAGGCGCGCACGACTAATTCGGGAAACTGCTCACACAACTCTAACTGGCGGCCGGACCGTAGATCCAGCCAGAGCCGGGGCCATGGCTGGAGACCTGCCCTATCCGTAGACACCGGGTTTAACGCCCTGGCGAAAAACATCTGGATGAGTCGGCCACTCGAATGTGTCAGTTGCTATAGAAATCGTCTTCACGATAAACACCCATACTGCTCCCCTTCAAGCGGCTCGTGGACTTGGGGAGTATTCGTTTCCGAAGTCACTTCATAGGCGCAGTTGATGAAACGACGTCAATGGCCATCCAAGGAGAAGCTCACCCTCGTTCTGCAGGGCCTCACCGGCGAGATCTCCGTCGCCCCTGGTTCGTGCAAGTTCATTCCTTCGGAAGCACGTCTCATAATCCCACGCTGAACAACAGTTCATGCCGGAAGCCTGCAAGAACAGTGAATCTCGTCGGCAGTTTTCCCTAATCCAACCTCGCTTCCTGGTCGATTAAGGGAGGAACCGAGTCTTAGGTTGGCTCTGGACAAGCGGACGTGCAGTTCCCACGGTCGGTGGGGCAAAGTACTGGAGAGACGATGAGTTTGGCCCAATTGGTAGACCCGCGCAGTTCACAGGTCCAGGAGTAGGGTGACGCATGCGTTCTCATGGGGTATGGGTGCTAGCAACTCTGGTCGCGACCGTATGGGGCTACACCAACGGTCTGGTCTGCGCAGAGATCAGCGATCCAGAAGAGATCCCTGCAACAGCATCCCTGCGCAGCTCAGCCAACTGTACGTTCTACGCCGCTCCGTCATCGGCGCCGGCGGGGATGCCCGTCGGACAAACCGGCAACGATGGGTTGGACCCGTCGCGTCCGTTCCTCATAAACAACTTCAGGGAGGTCGCCCAGCCAGGTGATACATTGCTGTTGCTGGACGGTTATTACACAGGCCGATCGTCGATGGTTAACATCTTTGAAGAACATGCGGCTAATGGCACAGAGGCGCAACCGATTACCATCGGCGTTTTGAACGACGGTGCGGTGCTGATCGACGGCGAGCATAAGTTCCTGCCTCTCTGTATCGCGGGCGCTGCGGACGCGCCAAAGAAGTACTTCGTCGTGGAAGGAGTCGATGTATGCAACAGCTCGAAGGCCGTTGTCACTTTGAGCCATTGCAAAGATTGTATCGTGCGACGCGTGTGTGCCTGGAACGCTCATCCCGAAAAGAACGCTCATATTTACACGTTGGATTGCACCTATCGGTGTTTGATCGAGGACTGCGCGGGCTGGGGCCTGGGGCGCAAGCAATTGCTCATCTACGGCGATGGGCATCAAGCCGAACCGGGTGCGGCTGACAACGTCGTGCGGCGGTTCTGGTGTCGCTGGGAGGGAACGCGGTATCGGGGACGCCATTCGGAGAACGTTTCCTTTCAGTATCGAGCTAAGGGCAGTCTGCTCGAGAATGTAATCTGTACGTACGATGCCTGGGAGAGTATCGAGTATCCGCCTGAGTGGGCGTTCCTTGGGTTCTTCTGTACGGACGGATCGACCGAAGACAGCATTGGCGCCAGGCTGCTGGGGTGCATCGGGTATGCCCCCAAGGAGGCGAACATGCTGACGCCGTATGTCTTCTTGATGAGTGGACCTGACGTACTCAATGTCACGCTGCGAGATTGCCTGAGCTACGTCGCCCCCGACCGGACGCGGGGCCTGGCGGATCACGAGATTTCCGGGTTTGTAACGAGTGCGCGCCACTATGACAGCGTTCACGCCGAGCATCTGACCGTGGTGGGCGGCGCGGGCGTCAGGATCGGGGCCCGCCAGCCTGAGCTAGCACCGGATCAGGCGGTGGTCGAGAATGCTCTGGTGATGAGAACGGTCAATCCGTTCGGCTGGTATCAAGCGGCCGTCATTCGACCTCGTTACATCGATGGCATCCATTTCTTCGACAACGACGAGAATTTCGAGCTTCTCTATTCGTGCGCCGAAGCACCGACGAATGTCCTCAGCCCCGCAGGCGATGAAGCCGGGTGTTCGGACCTGGCTAATCTCAATCATAATTGTCGGACGGCCAAGGGAATCGACCCTCTTCTCAGCGTGGTCGGGCGCAGTTTGCTTAGGCCGCATACGTCGCCCGCTCTGGCGAACGCAGCCCCAGACGGAAGCCATGTCGGAGCGCGCCTGTGGTTTCGGTACGTCGATGGGGTGTTGAGGGACAGACGGGCGGAAGACGGTCCTCAGTATCTTTGGCCCTGGCCAATGGAGGATCGCATCTGGGAAGCGACCCTTGCCTACCACCTGCTCGACCCCGAGAATCATCCCGAACCGGTCAGTGTGACGCGGGAAGTCCTGACATTGGACGGCGGAACCCTGCCCGGAGATAGTGACGGCGACGGCGACGTGGACGAGATCGACCAGGCCGTATTCGAGGTTTTCTGTGCAATGCCGGACGTTGCTATCGCCGATGCGAATGCCTTGAGTCTGGATTTTGACGAGGACGGCGACATAAACGATGCTGATCGCCAGGTGTTCGAGCAGTGGTACGGTTACGACCACCTGCCGTTCTGAGCAGAGCATATTGGGAATCTGACCCGGCAACGTCGGCATCCAGTGTCATCACCAAACGATCAGGTCCTACGCAATACTCCCCTGCCTGAACAGCAAGGCTCTGAGAGAAGCATGCAAAGTGCATCGCCGCCATGGCCAGAACTGCTCCGGAAATGGCACCATCGATGAACCATTCGGAATCGCCCTGTCTTGAACCGCAACCAGTGCCGCATATCTAATGCCACCAGTCGGCTAAAGGGCAGCCGCACGGTAACGACGCAACGCTGTTTAGACAGCAGACTCTCCAAGAACTCTAACAGAGAGCCTTCTCTCTTCAGGTTAAGGAGACGTGTTCCATTATTTGCCACAATCCTTATAGGTCATTTCGTTCAATCGTTCTTGACTCAGTTCCAGACGACCCGCGGCCCGAAGATCCAGCACGACCACCCCGACAAGATGATCCAGGCGCTGAGCCGAATGGTTCACAACGGCGCCACCGTCGCCAACGCGGCCGAGATCCTCAAGAGCTGACGCCCCGCTCGGCCCGGGAAATTGGGTTTGTTTGGGTTCGTTTTTTCGTGAGACCCCCGTTCTTGGCCCCCAAACGCCGAAATTGGGTTTGTTTTGCATAATAACATCTGCGGCTGGAAGGAGTCCCCGCCGTCTACAACCTCCAGCCTCCAGCCTGCCACACCTGTCGAATCGCCTTGTCAAAGAGCCAAGCCCCAAAAACAGAAGGCCCTCTGTAATTGGGCCGAACTGCACGTTCTTTGCGAAAAAACCGAGAAATCCCGCCCCGCCAAACCGCGCAACTGCCGGCCGCAGAAGCAATAAAAAAAGTTTTCCAGACAGAAGGATTGCCCTCCAAAGCGCTGCACGTTCTTTGCGATATCCCGGCGGATTTCGCAAAGCGTCGCCCGTGTCCCGCATCTCGTTCGCACCCACGGTCATTGCGACTGGAGCGAAGGTGGAATGGCGGAATCTCCGAGAAATACGTAGTCACCACAATTGGGCCCCTGGCCCTGAACTCCTAGAATGAAGGTGGTGCTGTCCGTACTTCGCTGTTCCTCGGCCGGCCCCGAGACGGCCGCAATGTGATTCGGAGGGAAGCCATGACGGTCCATAACAGTCTCCGCATGTTCCTGGCAGTATTCATCTATCTACTGACAGCCACCTCAGTCGTCCACTCCCAGTACTCCGGCGGCACGGGAGAACCTAACGACCCGTACCAGATCGCCACCGCCGCCGACCTGATCGCCCTGGGCGAGACACCCGACGACTACGATGAGCACTTCATCCTGACCGCCGACATCGACCTGGACCCGAATCTGCCGGGACGGAGGGTTTTCGATAGGGCGGTGATTGCACCGGACACAAATGATGTGACAAACTCCTGGGGGAACAACCAGTTTGATGGGGTATGGTTCACAGGCATCTTTGACGGCAACGATCACACGGTCTCGAATCTCACAATCGATGGCGAGAGCCACCTCGGCCTGTTCGGGAGACTCGGCTCGGGAGCGAACGTTTCCGATCTGGGGCTGGAACACGTAGATGTCAACGGAACTGGCCGTTATGTCGGCAGCCTCGTGGGTATGAACGACGGTGGCCACATCGCCAACTGCCATAGCACCGGCACGGTCAGCGGAACTGGCTCGTTTATAGGAGGCGTTGGCGGCCTCGTGGGTACCAATGGCAGTTGGGGGTGGGGAGGCAGCAGTGTGACCAACTGCTACAGCACGGGCATTGTCATTGGAGATTCGTATGTCGGCGGCCTCGTGGGTGTTAACGTCGGCGGCAGCATCACCATGAGCTACAGCACCAGCATGGTTAGTGGAGAGGGATTCGTTGGTGGCCTCGTGGGTTCAAACGAAGACGGCAATGTCACTGCAAGTCACAGCAGCGGCACAGTTGCTGGGGGTAGCTCGGTCGGCGGTCTCGTTGGCTGGAGCAACGGAGCATACGCCTATGTCACAGACTGCCGCACTACTGGAATGGTCAGCGGAATGAATCTAATCGGCGGCCTCGTCGGCAACAATGAAGGTCCTGTGGTTGCCTGCTACAGCACCGCCAATGTCAGTGGAGAAAGCGTTGTCGGTGGTCTCGTGGGCGAAAACGATCAATCCGGGGTGTCCGCCGGCGCCCTCGCGCCCTACGGTAGCATCACCACAAGCTACAGTATAGGCAGGGTTAATGGAGGCGAAGTAGTTGGTGGCCTCGTGGGCTGCAATTACGGGGGCTATGTAGCTGACTGTTACAGCACTGGGGAGGTCGATGGAGATCAAGCGGTTGGCGGCCTCGTGGGCTACAGCGAATGTCCCGTGGAGATGGATAAGGTCCGCGTTATCTCAAGTTTCTGGGATGTCGAAACCAGTGGACTGGTCAACATGTGCGGACGTCACGACATTGATGCTATAGACTGCCACGATAGCCTCGGCAAAATCACAGCCGAGATGCAAGTCGCCAGCACCTTCCTCGAAGCAGGCTGGGACTTCGTAGGTGAAATCGAGAACGGCCCTAATGACGTCTGGAAGATCGTCGAGGGCAAGACCTACCCGCTTCTGTCCTGGCAGAAGTATGGCGGCGGGACGGGCGAGCCCAACGACCCGTATCTGATCTACACGGCCGAGCATCTCAACGCCCTCGGGGCCGAGCCGAACGACTACGACAAACACTTCAAGCTCATGGCGGACATTGATTTGTCAGGGTATTCATACGACAGGGCTGTGATTGCTCCTGAGATGAACGATTTCCTGGCGACAGATTATTGGGGCTGGCCTGAGTATGATGGAGCACCGTTCACTGGGGTCTTTGATGGCAACGGGCACACGATCTCGCATCTGACCATCGAAGGTGCGAGCTACCTGGGCATGTTCGGGCGATTGGGACGTGGAGCGACTATTTCGCATCTGGGCCTGGAAGCAGTGGATGTCAACGGAGTCATTTCTGTCGGCGGATTGGCAGGGACCAATGGTGGCGGGAATGAGGCCGGTGGGGTCGTGACCGGCTGTTACTGTACCGGTATTGTCAGCGGAGAGAACAGAATTGGTGGATTGGTGGGATTCAACAGCGGGGATATCGCAAGAAGCTACAGCATGGGCATGGTGAGGGGGAATGAAAACGTCGGTGGCCTCGTGGGCTACAACTACAATGAGATTGAAGCCTGCTACTGTACAGGCATGGTCAGTGGCAATTCCCAAGTGGGAGGTCTGGTGGGTGGTATGGATGACTGCTACATCCGCAGGTGTTATAGCTGGGCTGATGTCCGAGGGGGGAGCTGTGTAGGCGGCCTTGTAGGTTTCAATGACCTGTGGGGTAACATCATAATGAGCTACAGTGCCGGTATGGTCAGTGGCGATTCCGAAATGGGAGGTTTGGTGGGCGTAAACAAGGAAGGTTGTACAAGCAATAGTTTCTGGGATGCTGAAACCAGCGGGTGTACGACGATGTGTGGACGGTCAGTATGGGAACCAGATCATGGACACTTTTGTATCCACTGTTATGATTCTTCTGGTTTGACCACAGCCGAAATGCAAACCGCCAGCACCTTCATCGAAGCCGGTTGGGACTTCATCGACGAAACCGTGAACGGCACCGACGATATCTGGTGGATTCTGGAGGGGCTGGACTATCCTCGGCTTTGGTGGGAGGACGCGGGAGCGGAGTTTTAAGTCGTGAGTTTTGAGTGTTGAGTTTCTAGTTCTGAGTTGGGGGATCGGGGCGTCTGGCACTGTACGGCCGATGGCGTGGGGGTGGGTTCGATTTCTCGGTTGCATTTGCGAGTCTGTCTGACTAAGATTGCCTCTTCGTTCTCAGATGCTAACAAGCTATTACGAGGCAGTTTATGTCAGACGATATTGTACAGGCCGTACAGGCGTTGAAACGCGGCACCGTTGAACTCTATACCGAATCCGAACTGGGCGAACGACTGGTGCAGGCCGCCAAGTCGGGCCGGCAGATGCGCGTCAAGCTGGGCCTGGACCCGACCAGTCCCGATATCCACCTGGGCCATACCGTGGTCTTGCGGAAGATGCGTCAGTTCCAGGACATGGGGCACAAGGCGGTCCTGATCATCGGCGATTACACCGCCCGGGTCGGGGACCCGACCGGTCAGAACACGACGCGACCCATGCTCTCAGGCGAGCAGATCGAGAAGAACGCCCAGACCTACTTCGACCAGGCCGGGCACATCCTCGACACCTCCGAGGGCAAGCTCGAGGTCCGTTACAACAGCGAATGGCTGGGCAAGCTCAATCTGATCGACCTGATCAAGCTGACCTCCAGCATGACCGTCGCCCAGATGCTGGAGCGTGACACGTTCGAGCTGCGCTACAAAGCGGGCGACCCGATCGGCATCCACGAGTTCCTCTACCCGCTCATGCAGGGCTACGACTCGGTCATGATTCAGAGCGATGTCGAATTGGGCGGCACGGACCAGACCTTCAACAATCTCGTCGGTCGCGACCTCCAGCGTCTGCACGACCAGCCTCCCCAGATCGTCATCACCATGCCCATCCTCGTCGGCCTCGACGGCACCGAGAAGATGAGCAAGTCCAAGAACAACTACGTCGGCGTCACGGACGCCCCCAGCGACATGTTCGGCAAGGTCATGAGCATCTCGGACGAGATGATGGAGAACTACTACACCCTGCTGACCGACCTGCCAACCGAGGAGATTGCGACGCTGGTCGATGGCAGTCAGACCCATCCCAAAGAAGCCAAGGTCCGGCTCGGCAAAACGATTGTCACGCAGTTCTACGGGCCGGAGCTGGCCGAGGTGGCGGCGGCGGAATTCGAGAAGGTCTTCGCCAAGGGTCAGTTGCCTGACGACATTCCAGAAGTCGCCCTGCCGGCCGAGCCGATCTCCGTCAAGCAGCTTCTGACGACCTGCAAGCTCGTCGATTCAGGAGGCGAGGCCAAGCGAATGATCGCTCAGGGCGGCGTCAGCATCGACGGGGAGAAAGCGTCCGATCCGAACACACCGATCACGCCCCAGAACGGCATGATTGTCCGGGTGGGCAAGCGCCGCTTCGCCAAGCTGACGGTCTCCTGACCCCTGTATTCGTCCGACACTGGAGGTCTCGTCAACTGCGCAGCGTCTGCAGCGCCTCTTTGATGCGCTTCTTGTCGCCCCGCTCGAGAATGGGCGTCTTGATCTTGGCCTTGCTGAGCCTCTCGAGGATCCCGCTCAACTCCACGGGCAGGCCGCGTTCGTCCTGACCGAGCGTGCGCAGCAGCCATTTGCCCAGATTGCGAACCTCCTCAGACGGCAGGAGAATCGCCGCACTGGGCTCGCCCTGGTGCCGCAACTCCAGCTTCACACCCCCGTTACCGAGGTCGAAGCCGATCAGGGAATAGCCGTTGCCGAAAACAAAGGGAGCCAGCGAGGCGGATCTGCGACCCACCGGCCCGTGATCGTCTTGTCCGATGTACACGTTGCGATCTCCTACGCTAAAACCTCTATCGGCCCCTCCTCCACGGCGGCATGCCCCCCACGGGCGACCGCGCACTGGCCCCATTCCAGAACAGTAGACGCGGCCCGAATTGGGGTTATTGCAGGCAAAACCGGAGAATTGGCTCCAAATCTCCCTTTACATCACTCCATCTGGCGTGCTAAGCTCTGTCTGTTAGGAGGATTAGGAAAATGAAGCGAATCGTCATTATTCTGGCGGGCTTGGCCCTTTTGACGGCCGGTTGCGCGGGCAAACCCAAAGCGATCTATCCCAAGGCGATCTACCAGGCCACCAACGAACCGGGCTACGTCCAGGGTTTCATCGATGGCTACCTAAGTGCCCACCCCGACCAGCCTTATGCCCGTGACGCCCGGGCTGATTATCACGGCAGTTCCTACCGCCAAGGCTGGGAAACCGGACGCACGACGGGCAAAAAGGACGAACGACAGCGTCCCTAGTGCTCCGGGGCCCTCAATCACTCCCATGCGCCCGCCCTATTCGCACCGCAGCGCCGTCATCGGATCGACCTTGGCCGCCCGGCGGGCGGGCAGATAGCTGGCCAGCAGAGCGATGGTCACCAAGATGCATGACACCGATGCCAGCGTCACCGGGTCCGTGGGAGTGACGTCGTACAGGAAGCTGGAGAGCACTCGGGTCAGAGCCAGAGCGCCGGCGATGCCAGCCACCACGCCGATGACGGTAAGTCTGAGTCCCCGGACCAACACGGCCCGCAAAATATCGCCCTTCCGAGCGCCCAGGGCCATGCGGATACCGATGTCGCGCGTCTGCTGCGTCGTACTGTATTGCAGCAGGCCGTAGATACCGACAGTTGCCAACCCCAGAGCAATGGCGGCAAAAAGCCCCAGCAGGATCATCACGAAACGACGCGGCGCCAGCATCTGCGACAGCGTTGCCTCCATCGGCTCGATCGTCTTGATCACCTGGTCCTTTTCCAATTGGGCAACGAGCTCTCGAATGGCGGGCGCCAGACGCATCGGATCGCCGTCCGTTCGAACCAGGAAGACCGCCGATTGCGAGTAGTCCTCGCCTCGTGTGTAGACGGTCCCCATGACCGGCCCGGGCGCGGCAAAGGAGCGAATCGTATCCACGACCCCGACAATGGTGTGGACATGCTGTCCGGACCAATCATCCATCAAAAACGTCTGGCCAAGGGGATCGCTATCGGGGAAACACGCGCGCGCGAGGGTCTCGTCAATCACGATGGCGTCCGGGTCCCGGTTGTCAAACGCCCGCCCGGCGAGCCAGCGCATACCCACGGCATCGAAGAAACCCGGCGTCACCGATAGCCATCGGGCCGAACGGCGCTGCCCTGGCCCCGTCGGTCCGGCAATGGTGAAATCTTTGCCGTAGGCGCCGGATGAACTGGTGATATCGGGCCCGCAATAGTCGTCGACGCGACCTCCCACCGAACGGACAGAAGGAAGGGTTCGGATTCGCTCGAGGAGAGGGCCGAAGAAGTTGTTGCATTGGTCGGTTTCGTTGTATTTCGCCCACGGAAGGTCGACATGCACGGCTAGCAGGTTCCGCGGTTGGAACCCCAGATCGACCGCCTGCAACGCCACCAGCGTTCGAATCAACAGGGCCGCCCCGATCAGCAAAACCAGCGAGAGACCCAACTGGCTGATCACCAAACCATCATGCAAGCGACGCCATCGCCGACCGCCTGTGGTGCGTCCCGTCCCTTGCTTGAGGGTCTCGTTGACGCCGATATCGGAGGCTCTCCAGGCCGGTACCAGACCGAACAGCAATCCCGTCAGCAGCGAAACCCCCAGGGTAAAGCCGAGGACCCGCAGGTCGACGTTCGTCTCCTGCAAACGCGGGATGTCGGCCGGGCACAGGGCCACCAATCCCTTGACCGAGCAGAACGTCAGGACGAGACCCAGGACACCGGCCGCCAGACTGAGCAGGAGGCTCTCGGTCAGCATTTGGCGCATGAGACGTCCGCGCCCGGCCCCGAGCGCCATGCGCATGGCCATCTCACGCTTTCGAACCGTAGCACGGGCCAGGAACAGATTGGCGACGTTAGCACAGGCAATCAACAACACAAATCCCGCCGCCCCCAATAATAGCAACGGCAACCTCCGATGATGGCGGACGAGTCCATCCAGAAGCCGGTGTACGTCAATGATAGTGGGTGCAGCATCGGCAGATTTGGTTTGCCAGAGACGACTGGCCAGAACCTCCAAATCCGCACTGGCCCGCTCCGGCGTGATGCCTTTCTTCAGACGGGCCACCGGGACGACCGGGAAATCATAAGGCCGCGCCGGACCTTCGGGGAAGATCATCGCTCGCCAGAATTGCACTGGCCTTTGGAAGGGAAATCTGAAGCCGGGAGGCATCACGCCGACGATCGTATGAATCTCGGGCACCATGTCGACGTCCCAATCCGCGTTGCGCTTCCAGGAGGTGAGGGTCAGGTTCCGGCCCATGGCATTCGGGTCCGCACCCAGGTGATCCCGCCAGAAGGCGTGACTGACGACCACCACGCGCGGATTTTCAGGCTTCTCATCTTCCGGGCCGAACCCGCGCCCCTGTATCGGCTGGACCCCCAGCAGGGAGAAGAGATTGGCCGTGACGTCGCAGCCCCCGACTTGATGGGGAGTCTCTATCCCGTGGACGTACAGCGGACAACCAGTGCAGCCGGCGACCGATTCGAATACTTTGTTGTGTTCCCGAAGATAGAGGAAGTTCGGACGATACCTGAAACGCTCGGTCCGGTCGGTAAAGGGTGATTTCTTGATCGACACCAACTGATGCGAGTCCTTATAGGGCAAGGGCCTCAGCATCACGGCGTTGACCACGCTGAAAAGCGACGTGTTGGCCGCGATGGCCACCGCCAGAACCAGCACCACGATCCCCGTGAAACCCGGATTGCGTCGGATCATGCGAAAGGCGTATTTTAGGTCGTGAAAAAAATGACTCATTTCATTCGCCCTTTTTTGGTTGTCCGTAGCCGGTAGTCAGTTGTCAGTTGGGCTGACGCCCTTTCTAAAATGCCTTTTGCCATGCTACCTCTTGTTTGTACCATAGTGCTCTCCTTTTGAACCGACTACCGACTGCCAACTACTGAATACTGCTTTTTCATTCATAGCGCAACGCCTCCATCGGATCGATCCTGACGGCACGACGTGCGGGAACGTATCCAGCCAAAAGAGACACTGTGGTCATCACAAGCACGGTTGCGGCAATGCTCGCCGGGTCCATGGGGCTGACGCCGTAGAGGGCACTGTGAACTAAAGATGTCAGGCCAATGGCCAGCAAGACGCCGAAGACCAGCCCTACAAGCGTCGAGACGCCGTTCTGGCGAAAGACCAGGGCCAGAACACTGCGTCGGGAGGCCCCCAGGGCCATGCGAACGCCAATCTCGCGTGTGCGTGTCGCCACCATATGGGCCTTGACCGCGTAGAGGCCGAGTCCGGCCAGGAACATGGCTTGCATCCCAAACAGCGTGATCACCTGGGCGTTCATCCTCGCCTGCTGAATGCTGCCACTTCCGCGATGGTGCTCGGTCAGACTCATCAACGATACCACCGCAAGCGCTGGATCGATCTTGCGAATCATCGAACCTAGATCCTGCAGCAAAGGGGATTCCATTCCCGGCGCAGTCCGGATATGCATATAGATGGGGACTTGGTCCGGGGAGATCGGCTGGTATATATGGGCCCAACCCGACCAACCCGAGGTCTCGCCGGATGGATCGCGCAGAGTGGAAACCACCCCCACCACACGGCACACCTGAAGTTCCGAGCCCCCGCCATGTTGAATCAGGCAATCCAGGGCGTTGCCGTCTCTGCGGAGCTTTTTAGCCAGGCGACTCCCGATGATCACCACAGGTTCCGCCCCGGCCGCACGATCGAGGGGACGGAAGGGTCGGCCGTGTAACAGCGGCATTCCCATGGCCTCGAAGTACTCCTCATTGACCGGGAAAGTCATCGCTCCTCTGGGGAAGAGGTTCCTGGTGTTGTCGTTTTCAATCCCGGGCTGGTATTCCGCAACTCTTGAGGAAGCACCTCGGTAAGAGTCACCCACAGGAAAACCCATGGACCATCCTACGGCCTTGATTCCAGACATACCTTTGAGGCGCTCGGCGAGCCCCTCGCAGGCTGCTCCGGCCCGAGCGGAAGTGTACCCACTCGCCAGTGCATCGATCTTGACCAGAATCTTGCCATGCATGTCGATCCCGGGACTGGTATTGCCGAGCTTCTGGGCCGTGCGCATAAACAACATCGCGACCATGACAAATGCAACGGACAATGCGGTCTGGCATATCACCGATAGCCCCCGTGGTATGAGACGCCGTCTACGCCGTATGGTTTGGGCAACGGCCCCTGACTCCTTCAGGTCGCCGATGACATCGCGTTTGGATAGGTTCAAGGCCGGTTTGAGACCAAACAGGATCGTGGCGATCAGACAGATTCCGAGGGTTGCTCCGAATACGCGAATGTCAAATAAGGTGGGAATTTGAATCGACATATCACTCAGGGCCAGCCAGGCATTGAACATGCGGATGCCACCCAAGCTGGGGATCAACGCCAGCACTGTTCCCAACAGCGCCAACAGCAGCGACTCGATCAACAACTGCCGTATGATGCGTAGACGTCCGCCTCCCATGGCCATACGAATGGCGATTTCCCGTTGTCTCTCTGTCCCCTGTGCGTTGAGCATGTTCGCGAGGTTCAGGCAGGCAATGAGGAGAACAACGAAGGAGATCGCCATCAAGACCATACTCGCATGCCTCACCACTTTCTGCTCGCCTTCTTCTCCCCCTAACGAGAATTTGCCTAACCGGGTGAGATACAGCCTGGGATTGTCCTTCAATCGGTATTCCATCTTCCGTCGGGAGTTTATTCTCTCTTTGAGACGCGGAACCAACACCTGGAGCCTTGCCTCGGCCGCCGCCATGCCCAGATCAGGCTTGAGTCGTCCTATCAACCCGATGAACGGATAGCGTCTATCGCGGCGATCGACCGGGCCGAAAGCCCCCAGGGGCAGCCAAATATCCGGCCCCTCAAGCATCGTGCCGGTGAATCCCTTGGGCGCCACACCGATGATCCGACAAGGCTTGGCGTTGATATGCGTGATTTGCCCCACCACCTCGGGATCGCCACCCAGTGCCTGCCAGGTCCGGTGGCTCAGCACCACGACCGGTTCCGCGCCATGCCGCTCTTCCTCAGGCAGGAAGGTCCGTCCATGAATCGGGTCCACCCCCAACGCGGAAAAGTAGTTGGCCGAAGTGTACGCAATAAACATCTGTTTGACCACAGCACCCTGAAGCCAGGTGCCGCGATTTCTCATACCGCCGAGGGCGATTAGATCACTAAACGCCGGATTGTCGTCTCGCATTTCGGTATAGTCTTCATAGAGGAAAGCACCCCTAGCCCGCATGCCGCAGTACACCAACCGGTCCGGATCTTTGACCTGCATGGGCCGAAACACAAACATATTAACCACAGAGAACATGATGGTATTGGCGCTGATGCCGATGGCCAGTGTGATCAAGGCGATGGCCGTAAAGCCGGGACGTTTGGACAGCATTCGCAGGGCGTATTTAATGTCGTTTAGAAATGTGCTCATTTTTTTACTCCTTTTCCATTAGATCGGACCGATCTGTCTGATCCGACCGATCCGACGGATCAAAACAAAACCAAGATCTGCGATCTTTCTTTATTCATACCTAAGGGCCTCCATCGGATCAATCCGCGCCGCGCGCCGGCCCGGGAGGTAGCTGGCCAATAGGGCCACGGTTATCAGAACACCGGAGACCAATGTCAGCGTCACCGGATCTGTGGGTGTGACATCGTACAACAGACTGGATAAGACCCGCGTCAGTGCCACGGCGCCGGCAACGCCGACGACCACGCCGATGAGAATGAGTTTACATCCCCGCCCGAGTACCGCCCTTAGGATATCCACGCGTCGGGCGCCCAGGGCCATGCGAATCCCGATCTCGCGCGTCTGTTGCATCGTGTTGTATTGCAGCAGGCCGTAGAGGCCGATCGTCGCCAGGGCCAGAGCGATACCGGCGAAGATCCCGAGCAGGATCATGACGAACCGTTGGGACACCAGCATCTCCGACAGCGTTGACTCCATCGGTGCCATCTCGGCAATCACCTTGTCCTTTTCCAATCCGGAAACGATCTCCCGAATGGCGGGCGCCAGACGCATCGGGTCACCGTCCGTACGCACCAAGACGGCCGTCCATTGTGCGTACTCCGTGACTTGTGTGTAGATGGTTCCCACGACCTGTCCGGGCGTATCAAATGAGCGTATCGTATCCACGACTCCAACGATGGTGTGGGCTTTCTGTTCGGACGAATCGCCCGTCATGAACGTCTGGCCCAGGGGATCGTTGTCCGGGAAACACTCGCGTGCGAGGGTTTCGTCAATCACGATGGCATCCGGGGCCAGGTCGTCAAAGGCCTGTCCGGCGAGCCAACGCATGCCCACGGCATCGAAGAAGCCCGGTGTCACCGATAACCATCGTGCCGAATGATGCGGCCCTGATCCTGTTGATCCGGCGATGGTGAAATCTCTGCCCCCGGCGTCGGGTGAACTGAAGATACTACCGTTATAACCTCCTACCGAACGAACAGAAGGAAGGGTTCGGATTCGTTCGAGGAGAGGTTTGAAGAAATTGTTACATTGTTCGGTTTCGATGTATTTTGCCCACGGAAGGTCGAAACCCACGGCCAGCAGGTTCTGCGGTGGGAATCCCAAATCGACCGCCTGTAACGCCACCAGCGTGCGAATCAACAGGGCCGCACCGATCAGCAAGACTAGCGAGAGACTCAACTGGCTAACCACCAGGCCATCATGAAGACGACGCCATCGGCGGCCGCCCGTGGTACGTCCCGTCCCTTGCTTGAGGGTCTCGTTGACACCGATGTCGGAGGCCCTCCAGGCCGGTACCAGCCCGAACAGTAATCCCGTCAACAGTGCAACCCCCAGGGTGAAGCCGAGGACCCGCAGGTCGATGTTCGTCTCCTGTAAACGCGGGAGGTACACCGGACACATGCCCACCAATAATCTGACCGCACCGAATGTCAACAGCAACCCCAAGCCGCCGGCCGCCAGACTGAGCAGAAGGCTCTCGGTGAGCATCTGACGTATGAGACGACCACGACCGGCCCCGAGCGCCAGGCGCATGGCCATTTCACGTTGTCGCGTGGTGGCGCGGGCCAGGAATAAATTGGCGACGTTGGCACAGGCAATCAGCAACACAAAGCCGGCCGCACCCAATAACAGCAACGGCAACCTCCGATGATTGCGCACGAGTCCATCCAGAAACCGGTATACCTCAACAACATGGGGTGCGGTGTCGGCCGACTCGGTGTGCCGGAGACGACTGGCTAGAACCGTCAGGTCCGCACTGGCCTGCTCCGGCGTGACGCCTTTCTTGAGACGGGCCAACGGGATGACCGGGGGATCATAAGGTCGTGCCGGACCTTCGGGGAAGATCATCGCTCGCCAGATCTCTATTGGCTTTCCAAGATAGGAGAACTCCGGAGGCATCACGCCTACAACCGTATGAGTGTCGGAATCCAGGCTGGCATAGTGATAATTTTCGCCGGGCCTTGGATTCGTAAAGATTAGATTCCGCCCTATGACATTTGGGTCCGCACCCAGGTAATCCTGCCAGAAGGCGTGACTGACGATCACCACACGCGGACTTTCAGGTTTCTCATCTTCCGGGCCAAACCCGCGTCCCAGCTTCGGTTGGACTCCCAACAAAGAGAAGTAGTTGGCCGTGACGTCACCGCCGAAGACTTGATGGGGAGTCTCTATCCCGTGAACATACAGTGCCTGACCGCAAACCCCTGCGACCGATTCGAACACGTGGTTGTGTTCCCGAAGATAGAGGAAGTTCGGACGGTGCCTAAACTGTTCGGTCCGGTCGATACCCGACTGCCGGATATGCACCAACTCATGCGAGTCCTTATAGGGCAAGGGCCGGAGCATCACGGCGTTGACCACGCTGAAAAGCGATGTGTTGGCCGCGATGGCCACCGCCAGAACCAGCACCACGATCCCCGTGAAACCGGGGTTCTTGCGCATCATACGAAAACTGTACCGAACGTCCTGACATACTGTTTCCATAACCATCTCCTATTCGCAGCGTAACGCCGTCATCGGATCGATCTTGGCCGCGCGGCGAGCGGGGAGGTAGCTGGCCAGCAGCGAAGCGGCGCCGAGCAGGGCCAGGGTTACCACGATGCTGACCGGATCGATCGGGCTGACGCCATAGAGGAAACGGGCTGCGACCTTGGCCACAGCCAATCCCAGCGCCAGCCCGACGGCCAAAGCCGCCATCGTCAGCAGGAGTCCCTCGCGCAAGACCATGCCTATGATGCTTCCCTGCGTCGCGCCCAGGGCCATGCGGATGCCGATCTCCGAGGTGCGTGCGGCGACCATGTAGCCCTTGATCGCGTAGATGCCCAGCGCCGCCAGGAACAAAGCCGCCGCTCCGGCTGCCAGCGACAGGCGAGCGCCGAACCTCGCCCGCCAAACGGACTCGTCGTCATAGCGTTTTTGCGCCAGCGTCGCCACCGACAGAACCGGCATGCGCGGATCGAATCGGTAAATCTCCTCGATGATCTGTTGCTGCGCAGGCTTAGCCGATGGTGTACTCGCGACATGCAGGCAGAGGCATCGCGCCCATGAATCCGCTTCGATGGGAGTGTACACCTGCGCACGGACTTCTCGACCCTCAATACCCGGTAGGTGCGCAACGATCCCAACTACCCGATAGGGATCGGAATCCGCCTTTGTGAACACGCCGTACTGGATGAAACAGCCAAGGGCGTTACCGTCCGGGCGGAGTTTGTACGCCAGGGACTCGTCGATAACTGCAACCTGCTCCGCGTCCGAAACGCGGTCCCGCCAGTCGAAGAGCCGCCCCTGCAACAGCGGGATCTCCATCGCCTCGAAGTAATCGCGGCCGGTGCTTAGAAAGGCAGCCTCCCGTGCGAGAATTCTGCCCGAGACGCTGTCTTCAGCTCCCGGCCGGTATTCACCAATCCCCAAGAACCCTCCCCCCCCGAAGAAGACTCCGTGCGACGTCCCAAGCGCCTTGACCTGTGGCAGAGACGCCAGATGATCGGCCAGGGCCTGGCATGCCTGGACGCTCTGGGCCTCGTCACAGCCACCAGACAGCGGATCGATCTGGACGAGAAGTTTATCGGCCAGGCAGAAACGCGGGTCCGGCCGCGCTTTTTGCAGGGCGCTGCGCGTCAGCAGCGTCGCACTGAGCACGAGGGCCACCGCCAGGGCGATCTGGCCGGCCACGGAGAAACCGCCTTGTCTTCTTCGGAGCCCCCCCAGAACGCGGCCGCCGGAAGCTTTCATCTCGCCGGCAATGTCACGTTTGGACAACAACAAGGCGGGTCTGAGACCGAACAGCAGCGTGGCGATCAGGCAGAAGCCCAGCGTAGCGGCCAGGATACGAACGTTCAAACCAACTTGGAGACTTTCCGCCACGACGGCGATCCAGAGGTTGAGAATCCGCATGCCGCAGACGGCCAGCACCACGCCAAGGCCCCCTCCGAGGACCGCCAGCAGTCCAGACTCGATGAGCAACTGCCGGATGATCCGCCAGCGCCCCCCGCCGATGGCCATGCGGACGGCAATCTCGCGGTGACGCGATGCACCTTGGACGATCAGCATGTTCGCCAGATTCAGACAAGCGATTACCAGGACGATCGCGGAGGCAGTCATCAGGACCAGACTGATGATCGCGTTAAACCGGCGACCCTGTTCACCGTCGCCGGAGAGGTCCATCCGACCGGGCGGACGCAGGTCGATCGCGAGACGCCCTCCCCAGCGTTCGATACACTCAGGCTTCAACTGTGGAAACAGCGTCTGCAGTTGAGCCTGAGCGACGGGCATAGTCGCATCCGGCCTGAGTCGTCCGACGAGGTGAAACCATGGGCTCTTGTCCGGCCGAGATCGGTAGAACGTGGACACCGCTCGGAAACCTCCCCGCGCCAACCACAAGTCAGGACTATGGAGCGTGACACCGGTAAAGCCCTGCGGCGCCACCCCAACGACCCGGCAATCCACCCCACTGAGGCAGAGAAACTCGCCGACGAGTTTCGGATCGCTCCCCAGCCGTCGCCAAAGATGATGGCTGAGAACGATGACCGGTGCGCCGCCCGGCCGTTCTTCCTCGGGCACGAAACCCCGTCCCTGAACCGGAGCGCCCCCCAGAACCGTGAAGTAGTTCGCTGAAACGGCCGCCACCGCTACGTTGCGAGCCGAACCGTCCCGAACCAGCGTGTTTCCGTTCATGGAACTCGTCTGGGCCATGACATCGCTGAAGGCCAGACCGCTTTCACGTAGGGTCAGATACTCCGAATAACGGAACCATGAGAACTTGGCATCCCGGAGGGCGCAGTACGCCAACTGCTCCGGGGCTTTCACCTTCCTCGGGCGAAGCAGCAGCAGAAAATCAGCGATGCTGAACATAATCGTATTGGCCCCGATGCCGATCGCCAGCGTGATCAGGGCGACGGCCGTGAAGCCGGGGCGCTTGCGCAACATGCGAAAACCATATCGAACGTCTTGCCACAGGGTAGTCATTAAGTCACCTCAGAATCGCTTTCCTCGGGGCCCCCGCTTCCTGTTGTTTGTAGGTCACTGACCCATCATGGAAACTCTCCGCTCCAATTGCTGTGTTCTGAGTTCCGCTCTTCGCTGCTCGTCACCGGCAATCCAGAATACTTACCTGTCCCGTCTCCCGCAAGCGTCACATTCCGGTCTTGGAATCGTTTTGCGCACTGGGTCCGCTAGTTGCCATGTCCTCATGTTGCAAATCGCGTGCCCGACAAGGTCGCTTCCTGGAACGCCAGCATGAGACAAAACCACGGCCTGCCATAGAGACCGCGTCCCCCGGACTGTTCGGTTTTGGGATCGGCGCGCCCGGATGTGGGCGCATGAGTCCACAACGGCATCTCACAGCCAGACCGGATCGGTGAGATCGGCGTTGCGCGAGACGACGTTATGATTGAGGCTCAGCCGGACGTGGCGGAGGCATGGTCAATCGGCGTAGACGGCATTCCAGAGCCGGGGGCAAAAGGCCCGGCATCCGCTTCGCTTTGACACGATGATTGTCAGAAAGGAATGAGCAAAGACCTGGGGCGCCGGTGTCCGATAGGCATGGAAGAACCTGCCGTACGACGACGGGGGCGCCGGGAGTAGATCAGATCAGAACGGGGTCTTGGCGAAGATGTTGCTTTGAGGTTGGGCGTTGGTCAGTATCCTGGCGTACATCTTGGCGTAGACCTTCTTCTGCAAACCGGATGGCAGCAAACCCAGGGCCACCGGACGCCAACCGCCGTTGCCACGGGTGCTAATCTGCCAACCGTCTCCGAAGAGGCTGTAGAAATAGCCATCGTGGTAGTAGCCTTCCGGCATGCCGACGACGGCATAGACGTCCGCCTCGGCATCATAGAGGAGATCGTAGCCGCAGGCCCGTTTCAGCCGGAAGCCGCAGGCCAGAGCGGGAGTAGACGGAGCATCAGCAATCTCGGTCTCGGGACGCGGCTCGGATTTCTGATGCACATCAACCGAACTGCACGAGGCCAGCAGGATGACAGCAAGACCACAAATGACTATCAGGATCAGGTTTGCTTTCAACGCCATATTTGTCCCCCAAGAAAACCCAACTCGTCACTATGATAGGCTTTGCTCAAAGCATACAAACCGTTCGGCCTTGAGGCAAATGCCCCAACACGAATACAAAACTCGCTCCCCTACCATCCCGTGGCCAAACGCGAAACAGCAGCCCCACAGGGCGACAACACACCGCGCTGGTGGAACAGCAAATTCGAGAGCTCCGCGTCAGAGAATCATTGCTCCAGATGCCAAAGGTCTGTACAATCAACTCGGTTCGGATAGAGACATCATCAGTGCGTTCGACCCTGCGAGGCCAGACTGGATATGGAGAGACTATGGGCGAGGATGCGCCACCCAAGGTCTTCATCAGCGATAGCCATAAGGACGAGGACTGGATCGCAAAATGGCTGCTACCCCCGGGATGGGAAACTGGAGGTCCGCAGCCAACGTAACAGCACCGGCGCTGGGTCGTGAGCGAGAAGGTGACGCCGTCGAAAGACGCGATAGAGTGAGCCTGTATTGTTCGATAAAGGAGACGAACCATGGCGCGCAAAGATCTCGCACCGGGCACCCTGGCGGACCTGGCTTGGGAGCAGGACGAGGCCAGGGAATCGCTCAATGCCGTGTACCTGTTCGTCCTGGAGAAGGCGACCGGGGCTGTCAACTGGTACATTCAAGCCATGCACTGGAAGAAGCAACTCGCCACGTGTCTACGTCTGGGCGCGATCGTGCTAACGTCGGTGGGGGGCATTTTGCCCATTCTGTCGCAGCTGATCGTCCAGGACGACGGCAAGCCACTGATCGCACCGGCCTGGGCGTCGGTCATCCTGGCCGGCGCTGCGGCACTCATCGTCCTCGATCAGTTCTTCGGTTTCTCCAGCGGTTGGATCCGCTACGTCTCCACGGAGCTGCGCGTGCAGAAACTCCTCGATGAGTTTCGCATCGACTGGCAGGCGCAGATGGTAACCTGGCCAACGGCCGGACCGAACGACGAGCAGGTGCAAACCGCCCTAGGCAAGGCCAGGACCTTCGTCACGCAGGTCAACACGCATGTCTTGGAAGAAACGGACGCCTGGGTCGCTGAATTCCAGTCGGCCCTCAAACAGATCGACGAAGCCGCCAAAGCCGAAGCCGAGATCCCCCAGCCCGGCGGGCTGAATATCGTCGTCACGAACGGGCGCGACTGTGCCGATGGTTGGAGCCTATCCGTCGACGGCGGCGGCGCCATCAAACACGCAGGGACCACGGCGGCCCTGCAAAACCTCCTGGGCGGCATCCATTCCGTTCGCGTCTCGGGTGCGGTCAACAACCAGGACCTCCAGGCCGAGAAGGTCGTGTCCGTCTCCGATGGGTCGATCGGCAACGTCGAGATCACACTAGCATAGAACAAGGCGGACAGCGTAGAATCGCCCCGCTCCCCTCTGCGCTAGAAGCGCATCTATTGGGCGGCACTGAGCTTGGTGATGGGGGTTAGCTGTAGCTTGCGGAATTCGACTTCCGAGCCTTCGGCCTGGATGGCGATCTGGCCCCGGCCGGCGGTGCAGTCGAAACCGTGATTGACGAAATCGTCGTTGACCCAGACCATGACCGAATTGCCCACGCATTCGACGATCATCGTATTCCATTGGCCCAGAGGATTCTCCGAACCATCGGTCAGATTGAGGATGCGACGACGCTTGCCCTCGACGATCCCCCATTCGGCCTCGGGCCCCCGCCGCTTTTCCATATCGGGCACGCTGATATCCTCGACGATGCACCAGAAATCGCCGGCGTTCTGGTGGAGCATCTGCACCTCGATCGACTTGGGAAACATGCCGTACAACGAACGGGGCGTCGAGGCGTGGGCAAGCACACCGCAATTGCCCGGCTTACCTGTGAAACGGTATTGGATTTCGAGCCGGTAGTTCTGATAAACCGCATCGGTGATGAGGTGCCCATTGGGCGTGCCCAAGCTGACGAGTAGGCCGTCGCGAACGATGAACGGGCTCTTCACGTCGGGATCGTTATCCATCTTTGGGACATCGACGTGCCAGCCCGTCAGGTCCTTGCCATTGAACAGACTCATGGATTGGCGCTGCGACAGAGATTGGCACGACGAACCAGCCAAGGCGACCACGGCAACAACGATCAACTTCTTCATAATCTCGTTCCTTCTTTCTGTCTCATCCCTTCAGTACTTTCTGCAGCAAATGGCTGCTTATCCATCGCCTCCTTATATCACATGGACCTCGTCGCTGCACGCTTTAGGAGGAACTACGCCTGCCAGACGAGAGGTTTCCGAAACCGCCTCGACTCTGCGTCACCGCTCTCTACCCTCTGGTTCGCTTCTTCTTGGCGCTCCGATGTTCGCCAATATGAGCGTACCGCTCATCATGGTCGTAGACCGCGTCGTGGGAAACCAACCGACATTTCTTGCACATGAATGGGAAATCGAAGAACCGAAAACTATTACCCTCCGCCGCCGGACGGGACCAGGCACCTCCACAGTCGGGGCAGCGACGCTTCTCATCGCCCTTGCGCCTGCCCCAGTACCGCATGAGATAGTAGTAGGTCTCGACTCCGGTAGCGGCCTCGATGCGCTCGCAGAGATCTCTGCCTTCCTGGGATAACTCACTCTTCGGCAAAGCCAGTTGCTTGTACACCGGGATTTCCAGAGGTCCGCACCCAAGCCAGAGGCTGTCATAGTCTCGATAGGCTCGGTGCCAGGAATACAACTCCTCCTTGTGCTTGAAGTCGATCGGAAGCGTATAAAAAGGGATCGCTCTACCGGTGTCACCTCGGCACACCGGGGAATCCCAGTCGAAATCATCTGTAGCCATGAGTAGGAAAGGCGCACCGCGCCATGATGTATTGCGTTTCGGGGCATCGTCATCAATGACTGTCCACTCGGGCTGGCGCCCAAAGACTCGAACGACCTCCCCTAGTTTCTTCTTGCCCCACTTGGAGTGGTAGCGTCGCGCGTGGGCGTTGTGCCCGGCCAGAAGTATATGCGCATTCAGCAGACTGTCCGTCCAGGTAAAGAAGTACTCTCCGCAGGCCTGCCCTGCATGGAGCAGCGCCGCTAGGTAGTCCTGAATCACTCTCTCCTGATCTTCTCTTGGTTGATTGTCGGCACTTCCGAAAACAACATTATGAAGAATCATCATTTCTCAATCCAGACTGTGGCTGTCTAACATACGCACAGAACCCACAACCGCTGCAGGAATGTCTCACCACGATTATAGCCTCGGCGTGATAGCGGATCAACATGGCAACCTGCTTTCCCATGCAGCGTCTCCCTCCCCCATTTGGACTTGGGTGTGGTTTTGCTTGTGTCTGGGGCCGGAGCGTGGTAATGGTGGATAGGATCTTGGTTCTGCTATGGCGCGAGAGATAACCAAACCCAAGGGTCGCGGCGACCGGGTCACCCCGCCGGAGGAATGCCATCGCTGCGGCGCGTGCTGCGCCAATGTGGGCTGTCCGCCTTTTCGCCGCGAGGAAATAGCCTCTCTGCACGCCGAGACGCGGTATATCGTGGAATGGTTCGAACGGCACGATCCGCAGCGGGACCAGTGTGTGACCCCCTGCTACTTTCTCAACCTGGCCACACGAAAATGCCTAATCTACGAACATCGGCCGCAGGCGTGCCGGGACTTCCGGCCGGCAAGCCACCTGTGTAAAGAGCACCGCCGAGCCTTCGTGCCCTGTCTGGACCAGTTCACCGAGAGTATGAAAACTCGTCACTGAGGGCGACCTCGGGCATAACCGGCGAACGGATCACTACTTGTGCTTGGCGTACCCCTTGGCCTTGATCTTGCCGACGGGCGATGCCTTGATCTGGGCCTTGGCGTGCAGTCTGGCCTTGGACTTCTTCTGCAGACCAGGCGGCAATAGATTCAGGGTTACCGGGTCCCAACCGCTATCGGCACGCAAGCTGACTTGCCAACGGTCACCACAGAAACGATAGAAATGCCCATCGTGATAGTAACAGTCCGCGACGCCGACGACGACGTAGACGCCCCAATTTGAATCGTAGGCCAGGTCATAGCCACAGACCTGTTTGCGGCGGTAGCCGTGGGCCTTGGCGTGGGCGGGTGGACCGTGGCCGATCCCCGGCCCCCGATGCGGCTTGGGCAGCCGATAGACTTCGATCGAATCACACGACGCCAGCAGGATGATTGCCAAGCCGCAGATGACGTTCAGGATTGAATATCGTTTGGACGGCATGTCATTTCCCCCATGAATTGGACCCAGGGCTACGCGCGTCTCCCATCAAAGCATACAAAGCACGTGCGGCCGGGACAAATGGGCCTCGCCTTCGATGGGCCCTCCGTAGAGCATATTTCGACGGCTCCGATCTTACGTCCGGCATTTTCAGAACTGTCTCGGTACGGCGGACGTAAGATGGCTGTCGAGGTTACCAACACTTGGACGTGTGCGCCAACCGAAGGACGCCCGTCCGGCGTGGGGAGTGTTATTGGGGGTTAGTGCATGGATGTGAGCTTTGAACGTGGTTTCACCCTGATCGAACTGCTTGTCGTAATCGCCATCATTGCGTTGCTGATAGCGATTCTGTTGCCCGCCCTGCATCGGGCTAGAGACCAGGCCCGCGCGGTCATCTGCCTGCATAATCTCAAGCAATGGGGACTGGCCACCTCGCAGTACGCGACAGAGTCCGAGGGCATCCTGTGGTGCGAATCGTACCCCCAGGGTGGTCAGGTCCAGACCGTTCCGGGCGACTGGATGGCGATGCTTAAGCCCTACTATGGCGACGTCGACGAGATTCGCCTGTGCCCCTCGGCGGCGAGACCGTCGGTAGATGACCAGAGCACAGAAATGCGCGGCGACCTCGATCATGGCTGGGGCCGCCCGCACCAGGCCTCCGACCCATCCTCGCGCGACTTCATCTCCAAAGGCGCCTTCTGGGGCAGCTACGGCATGAACCGTTGGGTGACCGATCCGCTAGATGCTGACAACCGCTATTGGAAGTACGCGTTCGAGAAGAACACCGCCGACATCCCTGTCTTCGTCGACTCCATCCACTGGCATCTGCGACCCCGGGACACAGACCGAATCCCCACCGCCCCGCTGGTGATCTTCAGTGACTTCCCGGAAAACGGCCAGGGCGGCACGCAAATCTGGCGCACGTTCCTGGAACGACACAACCGAGCCACGCAGGGCGTATTCCTTGACGGTTCGGCGCACAGGATTCCGCTCTGGAGCCTCTGGAACCAGCGCTGGCACCGACAGTTCGTCGGACAAAACTACACGCAAGCCGACTTTCCTTTCCTCCGGTAGAGGGGTGACTGAACGAGTGAGTCGCAAAAGATGTAAGAAAACGCGGAATCTGGCAAAGTGGCCCACCCGTTGGCACGATATACTCAAGGTAACAGCATCAAAAACGAAAGGCGCACGATGACACATAACACCGACGAGCAGTACCAGCTTTTCAGGCAGTCACACAAAGAACTCCACCAAGACCTCTGGCGACTCATCGAACGACGCGAATCACGGCTCTGCTGGCTCTGGCTGGGGGACCATGACGAGGACGGACACGCCCAGTACAAGTTTGAGCATGAAGGCACGCTCTATACGCTTCAGGCTCATCGTTATCTGTACTACGCCCTCTACGATAAGCTCCCTGAGGTCGTCGAGCACAGTTGCGGCAACCCCTGGTGCTGCAATATGAACCACCTGGTGATCGCCTCGACTCCGGCCGTCCTCTGCTAGGCGGCGCACCGACACGGCCCGTCGGACCACCAGGAGTCCGGCGACGCCCCGCGTCCGATATCACCACGGCCGCACTGGAGTAATTCTCAGGCAGACGGCCGCAAACGTCGTTGACACCTCCACCACCGCCCCTCCATGAAAGGTGTATGCTTCGCCCGCCTGAACGCATCCCTTGCCAGGATAAGGATCACCCCTTACACAGCCGAGATTCTACGTTCGCATCAGAGACTGATGGTCTTCTTAAGTTGCTGATTGAACAGTTGAAGCTGCGTGGCGATGGCGGCCAGCGCCCATTCGATGTAGTGCAGCTTGTGAGCCGGCTGGTGGTGGCGCTCGTTCATCAGCCCGTGCTGGACGGTGTTTAGGAAGCGACCGATGAGTTGGGGGCTGATAAGCTCCGGCTGAGCAGCCCAGCGTTTGAGTTTCTGGTAGTCACGGCGCAAATGGGGCGTTGTCCTGAGTTGATCGGCACTGAGATAATCGCCTGGATTATAGGCGATCTGGAGACCTTTGAGACACATGATCAGCGGCTCGTAATTGGCTCTCCGCTCCAACCGAATGAACTTGTACTGCTGCGTGTGGCTGGTCGCCTGGGTCGGGGCCTTGTCGCCCAGATCGTCACGCCCCAGATACCAGTTGCGCCGACTGCAGCGAGCGAAGACCAGTTCCTCGCCCACGCTGTACTGGGTGATCTCGTCGTGGTGCATGCGCGAGACCCACAACCCGCCCGATTTGTGCTCCAGCCCCCCGCCCAGAGCGAGCAGGCATTTGACGAATCCCAAGGGCAGTGTCCGGTGCGTTCCGATCTGGTGCTTGAGCAACTGAAAGGACAGGTGCAGGCTGTGCGGCTGGACCTCGAAGAAGTTGACCAGGGCGCGGATCAACTGGTTCATCAGCCAGGGATCACAGGTCGCCGGCCGCGAGAGTTCGCCGGCGATGTTGAGCCGCCCGGGCGCCAATTCGAGGAAGCCCGCACTGCGGGTCCGCTGGCCGGAGCCCGTGTGGTCGTCGATGTAGCCGCCCAGTTTCCAACAGAGAACGTCGAGGCAGAAATCGTAGAAGTAACGGAATCCGTCATACACTGGATCGTGCGCGTTCCAGGCGCTGCGCTGCGGTTCGACCGCCGCCGGGCCCAGATTGCTTAGCTCCAACTCGCACCCCAACGGCACCAGTCCCGGCTGCAGGCTGGACCGAATCCGGGCCAGATGTGCTTCGGCCACCCGGGGGTCGAACGTGCTCTTGGCCGCACGCACGGCGTACTTGACGTAGTCGATCAGATCGCTACCCTCGGACGGCATCGTCTTGAGACTGCGTTCGGTCAGCAGATCCACCATGCTACTGTTGGCATTGATCATCTGCAGGGCCGCCAGGAGACTGACCGATCGAGAGAAATACCGTTCCGACGTCCGCATGTGCTCCAGCTCAAAGCGAAATCGGTTCTGGATCTGCTCCTCGAACTGGTTGAGGACAACCTGCCGTAGCACCAGGGCCAGATAGTTGCGCAGGTAAGGCTGGGCCTGGGTGTCTCCCAACAGGTGGCGGATACTGGGTCGGGGCCGATCCAGTTCGCGCTCCAGATAATAGTCACTCACCGCGTCGGAGTGGTAATGGCTCATGACCAGATCGCGTTCGGTGGTGCCGAGCAGTTGCCTCTGGGCTTGACGCTCCAACTCCGCATCCGCCGTCCGCTCGCCCGGCCGGGTATGCCTTCTCAGGAATCGGTCGATACGCTTGCGCAGCCACAACTCGTGGATGAGGTTGACGTGGAACCGGTCACCGAAGTGTTTGCGCATCGACTCGGTGGTTACCAGATAGGCCTGGGCCTCGACCGTGCCATGCCCCGTGGAGACGTTGGCGGTCTCCCGTTGGTAGCGCTTGCCTTCATAACGATCGATCTCGGCCATCGCCGAGAGCGGGACATCGTGAATGACCAGACCCTCGAGGCGCGCCGTCGGCGCCTTGACGGCATAGTAGTACACGTTGTCGGGACTGAGCTTTCGATGGCCCGGCAGAAACGCCGGCTCAGCAAACAAGGTCCGTTCGTCCAGGCGCGAGGGGCGGCGCGCGAAGCGCAGGCCGCTGACCGACTGAAAAATGCGACTGTCACGCAAGGACCCATAGATGAAAAGATTGACTCTTCGTCTGTGCATAGCCTCTTGACGCCCCCGACCCGATGAGTCCGATGGATGTCACTTCTCACTGAGAATACGTCGACGCAGTTGCAGCAATTCCTTGAACGCCCTCAGGATCACGCGCCAGTTGGCCCCGGTCTGCTGGCCGGCCGTGCGCGGGTAGTGCCGCACACCACGCTGCGTGATCCGGTACCCACGGCGTACGGCCCGCGCGAGAATCTCCGTGTCGATCAGCGCGCCGGTGCTTTCCATCTTGATCTCGTCGAAGATGGCTCGTTTATAGAGCTTAAAGGCACAATCAACGTCCCGAATCTTCAGCGAGAAGGCCAGGCGAATCACCCGGGTCCAGAGCCAGCCGTTGACCTTTCGCATCAGCGGGTCCTGACGGTTCATCCGGTAGCAACTGACGATATCATAGTCGGCCAAAAGGGGCAACAAGCTCGGCATTTCGCTTATGTCGAATTGCCCATCGCCATCGGTATAGAAAACGAGTTCTTTGGTCGCGGCGCCAAAGCCCGACTGCAGCGCCGCGCCATAGCCCAGATTCCGGCTGTGGTGAATGACACGGATGTGGGGATCGGCTTGGGCCAGTCCATCGGCGATCCGTCCCGTCTCGTCGGTACTGCCGTCGTCGACCACGATCACTTCGTAGTCCGCCTCCAGGGCGTCCAACACGTTGACAGCTTGCTCGGCCACGCGTTGGACGTGGGCCTGCTCGTTGTGACAGGGGAAAAAGACCGTAATGGAAACCGGGGACCGCCCGTCGCCTGGCGCCCCCTCGGATCTATCCGCCTGGCCCATCGACTACCACCTTTTCTTCATGGAGATACGGTTCCGTTCGAGCAGGTACTCGCGCATTCGGTTGGCACAGGTGGCGGCCGCTTCGGTATTGCCCTGAGCCTTGGCGACGCGCTCCAGTCGCAACATGGCCAACCGAGCCGCCTCCAGGCGATGATTGTAGCCGTCCTGACGGGCATACTCGGCCTTGTTCTCTTCGAATTTCGTGGCATAGTCCACACAGAAGGTGTCCACCTCCCTGCCAAAGTCGGGAAACGATCCGGCGATCAACAACATGTCCAACATTGGCCCAGGAGACGGATTGAGCTCAAAGGCCTTCTTGACCAGCTCCATGCCCTGCCTCTTCTGGGCCGGGTCTCGAAATTCGAGTAGATTGTGCCCCAGCGTGAGATTGGCCGAGAACTCATCCGGATAGACTAACTTGCGACTGAACATTCCCTCATACAGTTGCCGACCCTTGTCGCTCTTGACGTCGACGAACATCTTCTGCTTGTTGTTCATGAAGACTATCCGCCAATTCGCGTCGTACGTCAGACCCTGGACCAGGGGCTTGTCGAATTGGTTGTTGGGCATGAGCACGACCCAGACCTCGTATTTGCGCAGTTGCTCGCTGAGCCAGGCACCGATCTTGATGTATTCCTGCATGGTGAGACCGCGTCCGGACGCCGCCGCGCGCTTAGCGATGGTCCGACCGATGGTCCCGCCGGCGGTGATATTCGTCCAGAGGTCGAACGTATCGGTATCGTAGGCCGCCTGGGCGCGCCCGTCCATGAACAACTGTAAGGGGGTCCGGCCCGTATTGGGGTCCGGCTCCTGGCCGTAGGCGATGAACCCGCCCTCCGTCCAGTAGTTGAACATCTTGCCCGAAAGCTGGTTGTCGCGCATGAATTGGCAGGCGTAGAAGGGCTTGGCATCCGAGGCGGTCATCCGCATGAAGATCGAGGTCAGCTTGGAGTCAGCGGGCCAGTAGTCCAGATAGACCAGATCGAACCTGAGCCCGACCCACAGGCCGAAGCCAAGGACGGCCGCACACAGGCCCACGGCCGCGTTCCACCAAGCCCATCCGACGAAGGATCGCTCCGTCGCGCCGTTCCCTTCCCCGGCATCTTTGCGTCTCTTTGAAATATAAAAGAGCGCAGAAAGGGGAAACGCCGAGAACGCCAGGACCACGCCCAGCGTCGTCAACCAGGTACGCGGCTGCGAGAGTGTCGGGTGGCCGGGCACCGGGAGAAAGAGCCATTCCCAGAAGAGCCCGCGCCAGAATCCGAGCACCACCAGCGCCCCGCCCACTCCGAGCATAAGAGCGGGAGCGACCATACGCCGCCGATCAGAGGCCCACGTCAGCCCATGTCGCAAATGGGTCAGTATCAGTAGAGAGGCCACCATCCGCTGGATCAACAGCGCGATGATGGGACAGGCGGCGTAGCCGGCGATGGGAATGAAGCGTCGCGATCGAATCGCCATATAGACCGTCATGGCCGCCACAATGAGCAGGGCCAGGTCAATCTTCGGGCCCGCCAGTTCTTTGGACACCTCGGCCTGTTTCTTGCTGAGCTGGTTCGCCTGAAGAACGCTCCAAATAGAAACCACCGCCCATCCGATCAGAGACAGCCAGGCGATCAGATACATCACGAGAAAGGGAATCGCAGTCCCTACTGGATTGGTCCAGTCGAAGGCCGCGTGCCACTCGTGGACGTCGCGCCACCGTTCGGCATGTTCGCTGAATGAAATGATGAACGTGTGCGTCAAGTTGGTCAGGTGAAATGGATTGAAAATAACCATTGCAGCAAACGCTACGGCGCCGGCCCCGACGACATGGCCGATCGCCCGAAACTCCAGAACACGTACGGCCTTGTCGCGCAGGGAGACCATGACCGCTCCCAAGAACAGCGCCAGCGAGAAAATCCCCAGATAGATGAGCCGGCCGCTGGCCGCTGCGTCACCGAAGATCTTCTCGCCCTGTGGATTCAAATTCCCCGGTAAAACCGGGAAATAGCGCACCAACAGCAACAGAAACACCAGGCAAGACACCGTCACATGGAGGCTGGTCAGGGCGCTGTCGCTGAGGCGTCGATAACACGCCGCTGCGATACTGCCGCCAATCGCCAACAGCAGGAACACCAGCATCCAGTCGTCGCCCAGGACCGGCGGTACCGCACGTTCGTGCGGGAGGTACTTATTGATCATATCCGCCATGTGCTGGAGAAACTGATGCGTCAGTCCGTACAGGACCAGCCAGGTCACGATGCTGTAGAGGGCCACCGTCCAACGCTTGGGCAGCCGCATCATCAGGTGCCAGCCGACGAAGGGTGTCAAGGCCATGAACGCGTAGAGGTAGCCTCCATGGACGTTCGACCAGAAGGCCACCAGGGGGACAATCAGCCAGATATACAGGGCATTGCGGTAGCTGGCCAACGTCAGGATCAGCAGAAAGACCGCCACCAGCAGATTGGAGAAGCCGGCCGGGCGGACGTCGATGAACGAACGGCCAAGAAACATCGCAAAGCAACTGACCAGGGCTGCCAGGAGTGGATCGACGCCCAGCAGACGCCCGGTGTGATAGATGCACAGGACCGCCAGGATGTAGATAGAGAACTTCCACACGATCAAGGCGTTGTAACAGGGCTCCTCCTCGGAGCCGAACGTCGTGGCCAGTCGGTAGAAGATTTCGTGCGTCAGCCAGTTCTGATTGATCCAGCCGGTCGGATGCCATTTCCTAACCGTATCGAGCCCCACCGTCTTGGTGATCCGCTGGGCCCAGCCGGGCCACTTGGCGACCTCTTCGGCCGTTGGTCCGGCTTTGTGCGAATTGGCACTGAAGGGCTCGACCGTATCGACCTGGTGGTTGGTGAAGTGCCGACCACAGGCCATGGCCACCCACGTGTCCCCGGCCGCCACCATGTGTGTGCAGGCGTGAAAGGCGAAAATCAGCATCGCCGACCAGCCGATAATCATCGGCCAATCGCCGAATTTGCCGCGTTTGTCCGTCCCGAGTAGTTCGCTGCTGTGACCGGTCCCGTTTGCCTTCATTCGACTCTTTCAGACAGTTATAGGCTTATAATATCGCCGAAAATACGTCTTTTTCTCTCTATCGTCAAGAACGACCCCCTGGCTGTTGTTCTTTGTCGAAAACTGCCCCCACAAAAGCTACGCAGCAGTAAGATCGTTCCTACGTCACACGCTCTTGCACACCCTTGACAGGCCCTGAGCGGTCTGTCACAATGGCCAGCGTGCAACAGGCTGGCTGAGACGATCGCCTGGAACGGGACAACGGGCGCCGACGATAGACTTGGCTTTGAGGGCAGAATCATGGCGAGCGGGAGAAACGGTCAACAGGACCCATCCGAATCCACCCCGGAACCGCCCTGCTACGACGTCTTCATCTCCTACAGCAGCAAGGACAGGGCCTGGGTCCGGGGCGAGTTGCTCACCCGCATCGAGCAGGCGGGTCTGAAAGCCTTCATCGACTTCCGCGACTTCACCCGTGGTGCGCCCAGTATCAACGAGATGCAGCGCGGCGTCCTGACGTGTAGGAAGACGCTCACCGTTCTCACCCCTGCCTACGTTGAGAGCGGATGGGCCGAGATTGAGAACATCATGACCCAGACCCTCGATCCGGCCAATCGCAACCTTCGTCTGATTCCCCTGCTCAAGACCCCATGCGAAAAGCCCCTTCGCATCGGCGCGCTGACCCACATCGACTTCACCGACGGCGCGGACCTCGACCTCGCCTGGCTCCAACTTTTAACAGCCCTGGGCGCCCCGCCGGAACCGCCGGAGGTCGAGCAGCCGAGCCCCGAGCAATGGTTCTTGCCCCATCCCTACCCCATGCCCCCCAACTTCACGGGACGCCTGGACGAACGCAAGATGCTCACCGATTGGCTGGGTGACGCTGCCCATCCCATGCTCGTACTCCGCGCCCTGGGCGGATTTGGAAAAAGCGCCCTCACCTGGCACTGGCTCACGCACGACGTCAAACCCGAGGATTGGCCCCGCGTCGTCTGGTGGAGCTTCTACGAAGGCGACAACAGCTTCGACCACTTCGTTGAGCGAACAGTGGACTACCTCAGAGCAACCGACACGACCAACCTGGGCCCACGCCAACGGGTCGATACCCTCCTGGACGCCCTGCACAAACCGGGAACGCTCCTGGTCCTCGATGGTTTCGAACGGACCCTCCGCGCCTTCGGGGGGCTCGATGCTGCTTACCGAGGGGACGTCACGCAAAACCTCGAAGCGGGCGACCGAGACTGTATCTCACCCTTGGCCGAGCACTTTCTGCGGAGCGTGGCTACGCTGCCCAGGATGCGTAGCAAAGTCCTGCTCACGACCCGCCTCCGTCCTACGCCCGTCGAGACGCGGGACGGCACACTGCTGCAAGGCTGCGACGAAGAAGAGTTGAAACAGATGCAACCCGCCGATGCCGTCGAGTTCTTCTGGGCTCAGGGTGTCCGTGGCACAAGAGCCGAGATTCAAGCAGCCTGCGCCCCCTACGGCTACCATCCGCTCAGCCTCCGTCTTCTGGCCGGCTGGATCAAAAAGGACCTCCAACAACCGGGCGACATCGCCGCTGCCCAGCGTCTCGACGTCAGCGGTAACCTGGACCAAAGCCGGGATCATGTCCTGGAGCAAGCATACGACAGTCTCACACCCGAGCGACGAAAACTGCTGTCCCGCATCGCCTGTTTTCGCTCACCCGTCAAATACGACGCCCTCAAGGCCCTGGCCGAGTCGGCAGAAGAATCCTCCACCACCCTCGATGCCGACCTGCGGGACCTGGTTTCTCGCGGCTTGCTCCACCACGACACCAAGGAGCGCCGCTTCGACCTGCACCCCATGGTCCGCCGCTACGCCTACGACCGCCTGTCCACCCCCAACCGAACTGCTACCCACGCCCTGCTACGCGATCACTTCGCCGCCGTGCCGCCACCCGAGAAGGTGACGCACCTGGAAGACCTGGCCCCGGTAATTGAACTCTATCACCACACGGTCCGCGCCGGGCAGCTTGACGACGCGATCGCGCTCTTCCGAGACCGCTTGTGCCCAAATCCGCTCTACTACCAATTCGGCGCCAACCAGTTGATCATTGACCTGCTGCGCACGCTCTTCCCTGGCGGTGAAGACCGCCCACCCCGTCTGAAAGACGAAAGCGACCAAGCCTGGACGCTGAACGAACTGGCAAACTCCTACAGCCTCAGCGGCCAGCCCCGCTGCGCCGTGCCATTGTACGAACGACAAATCGCCATCCGCGAACGACAGGGCGCGAGGGAGGGCGTCGCCATTGGCTTGGGGAATGTGGCTTTGCAACAGCTTGTTATCGGTGCACTGAGAGGCGCCGAGGGCAACCTGCATCGCCGGATAGCCCTATGCGATGAGATTGAGGACGAGTTCAGAAAGACAGTCGGAAGTCATACGCTAGCCCGGCTTCTGGCTTACCGCGGCATGTACGCCGAGTCAGAGACGAAATTGCAGGCGGCAACAGGCTTCTGGGTGAGCAACAATGACATTCAAGGCCAGTGCCTCACTGAGACCTACCGCACGCTGTGCCAATTGCTCCTCCTGAGAACCGCATCTCAGTCCACAAGCGGTAATCCGAAATCCGCAGTCGCTGTGGCCCGCCGCACGCTGGAACTTGCGGATGAGCAAGCCCGCACCGATTCTCCCGTCGAGCGGGACTACGTCCGTGGTCACTGGCTGCTGGGCGCGGCGTATCGCATCGCCGGCCAGCATGACGAGGCCGAGCATCACCTGCACGAGGCACTGGATCGCTGCCGCCGCATCAACCTGGTGGAGTTCGAAGCCGACATCCTCATTGACTTGGCGCGGCTGCGGGCGGCGACCGGTTCATCCGACGAGGCCCAGCGACTGGCGGAAGAGGCGCTGCTCATCACCGAGCGGAGTGGCTACGTCCTCCAGGGCGCCGACGCGCATCTGGAACTGGCCAAGCTCGCCCTGGCGCGGGGGGACGAAGCCACCAGCCTGGACCATGCCCAGCAGGCCAAGGACCTGGCCACCTGCGACGGCCCACCCGATTACACGTACAAGGCGGCCTACGACGAGGCCTGCGCCCTGCTTGAGAATCCGTAGCGACTGTCTTGAGAATCAAGTGGTTTTTGGGTTCCAGGCTTCATTTTTCTTTAGCATGGTGTTGAGGATGGTCAGGAGTTTTCTCATGGCGGCGATGAGGGCGGTCATTTTGGATTTCCCCTTCTTTACGAGTCGTTGATAGAACTGTTGGATGATGGGATTGTGTCGTGCCGCGACGAGGGTTGGCATGAACAGGCGGGCGCGCAG
>Ga0208279_1000406_pt1 | contig 35865 bp, 28 predicted proteins | sample AntAceMetag02UKM_FD_184766 | JGI IMG/M metagenome (GOLD analysis project Ga0208279, IMG submission 184766) | Saline lake microbial communities from Ace Lake, Antarctica - Antarctic Ace Lake Metagenome 02UKM (SPAdes) (version 2) | ecosystem: Environmental > Aquatic > Non-marine Saline and... | reverse complement strand
CCCCAACCGGTATTGGCCATCAGGCGGACCCATTGGGCCGAGACGCCCTCAAGGTCCACGATCGTGTTGGCGGTGTAGGTGGCCTGAGCCGTCGCCTGGGCGAAGACCACGTCCTTGAGCACCGTCCAGTCGACCCCGTCGACGGAGGTCTCGATCGTGACGTCCTTGAACCCGAAGCCGAGCATCAACTCGAACGCGACGTTGTAGTTCCAGACCATCAGATCGTGCAGCTTATAGACCTTATCGAACTCGTACTGGATATAGACCGGCTCGTCCCCGGCCGGCTTGGCGGCCCACATGTCGGCCGCCTCGATCGAGTGCAGATCGTCGCCGTCCAGACCCGAGCCGTCGATCGTACGGTTCGGCGAGATCCCCGGGTCCGAAGCGCCGTTGCTCGTGGCGCTGACGTTCTCGATCGGATACGCCAGCGGCTCAGCGGTAAAGCTCCAAACGTTGCCTGCAAAAATGGCATAGTCGGGCGCCGCACTGACTTCATCGACACGCCAGTAGTAGGTCTGCCCAAAATCGAGTAGGCCTGGATCGTAACTGGTTGCGCTCTGGTCCTGACTGACCAGCACACCCCGCGGATCGGCTCGATCGGCGTCTTTGACGTCGTCGTAGACCGTCCCCCAATAGACGTCATGGGTAATCCCCAATTTGCCGGACGTCCACCCCATGACGACGTCACGCGGGACGTCGGTCTGGCCCATACCGGGGTTTGGCGCTTCTGCCGTAAGACCCGGGACAGTCACGAAGTTGTTGGCGACATCCGCCAGACTCAGAACACCATCATGAATCCGCACCTCGGCGATGGAACCGGTGAAGCTCAGGGCAGCTTCGACGCCGGCGCCGGAATTGTCGGCCTGGGCGGCAACACGGATGATATTGGGACCATGCGTGTTGAGGGCCGTATCCCGAGTGGTGTTCTCTTCACCGTTGGCGTAGAGACGCACGGTGGTCCCGTCGTAGATATAAACCAGATGCCACCAGTTCTCGGCCGCGGGAGCGGGTGAATGATCGCCGGACCAGGGCATATCGCCGCCGGCACCCCAGTGGCCCACGGCACCCCAGGTTCCGTGGTTGCCATAGTTGAAGGCAATGTTCGTGCCGTCCCCCCCCACCCCGATGGCTCCAGGAGACCATCGTCTCCTCCCCAACAAAATCCGGACCATTGTACGCCCAGACTTCGATGGAGCGGGTGCCGCCGCCGTGGATTCCGTCAGGTGACTCGGGCCCCTCGAAGTAGCTGGAACCATCGAACGTCACGCACTTGCGGCCGTCGACATCCTCGACCACGGGCGCCCCCATAGCTGCGAAGTCATCCAATGTCCCATGATTGGTCCAGGCGCCGCCGGCGGTGCCATAGGCCAGATCCTCAGCCCTCAGGTCGACCAGCAAGTCCTCGGCCACAATGATGCCGGCCACCGCCGGGCCCGAAATACACAAGACCAGCCCGACAACAATCAAGTGAATCAGCCTCTTACACATCGTAGTCCTCCTTCAACAAGATCCGCATGACTGAATTCCCAATCACGCACCTTCTCAGGCATATCTCATCGGCACACATCCCTCCACAGGCAAGTGGATTATTCCGGCATGAAATGATGTCTACGTTCATCGACCGTACCGTTTCCTCCTCACAAGACAGGGCATCGCCATTTTAGAAACGAGCCTAACGAGCGACAGTTCCGTCGTCCCGTTGCTCTGGAAGGGCAACTCCTCCTCAAACCAGCGCCACCGGTCCAACCGGCCCCACCTCAAAACAACAACAAACCCAGATTCTATTATGTCGCCAAATGAGCGGGCCAAACAACGTCCCATTGCGTTTAGTTTTCGCCACTTTGCGCACCACTCCAGACAACGAGAGCGATCCGACCTCGATCCGGCACCGCGCATTCTGCCCTTGGCTTTTTACCACCAGTGCCACGGCGGCATCTCAACACGCATCTCCATCTGGCTGAACCGTCGCCACTCCTGATGCCCATCGACGAAACAGATGTTGGCGCCGCCCGGTCGGTCACCACGGGCGATGTGAATGGAATGCTCCTTTGGGAAATAGCCGCCAAGACGATATTTTGGAAGAGAAGTGTGTGATCGAGCGCAAGAAAACGGCGCAATGAGACCTTCGGGCAACAGATCCCCGGGGTTTGACTTGGCCAACGTTGCGTCCCTGGCTCGCCCGGAGACCACAACGCCACCGATATGGCCCGTCCCAGAGAACAGGCGCTATGAAATCCTAATCAAGCGAACCACCTGAGCAAGGCGATCAGTTGCTGGGCGTATATCCCAATTTCCCCCAGCAGCCCTTCTGGACGCGGTAAAGATCCTGGTAGCCAGCGTCCGACTCCGGCACCTTTCCAGCCGACGTTCTTTCCTCGGCATTGTCGTCTCTGCCATGTTTTATCGTGTCGGTACCCTTCCACTTCCAATACTCGGCGTGCCCATCAGCGAAGGAGACATTCGTGCCATCACCGTGTCGAACCGGAGGGCTGTCAAACCACACCTCCTGAGTGTAGTGGACGGCGTAGGCATCCGACGACATCACGCCCTCATCAATGAAGACGATTCGCGTCGCCGGATTCGGGCGAATCTCGCTGCGCCGCTTCACATGGAGACCTGGTATGCCCTTGACTTCGTTATGGCGAACGGCGTTCATCGAGAACATGATCGAATAGGTAAACGCCTCCCCCCGCTTGCCCGTCGGGCAGCGGAATACCTTCTCACTCTTGATGTAAGGCCACAACGCGCCGCGGTGAATATCCTGCTTGGCAAGTTCGATATCGTCCGGGTTGTATCCGTCGATCCACGCCAGTTCGTTGGTGTGGGTGGCCCAGCCCCCGTTATCTACGCCGCTGAAACCCGTAGCGCCGTTGACGATCTTGTCATCGTTCTCATCGGCGTACATGGTCCAGGCCAGGACCAATTGCTTGACGTTGCTCAGGCACGCCGCTCGGCGACCCTGCTCGCGGGCCCGGTTCAACGCCGGCATCAGGATCGACATCAGAATCGCGATGATGGCGATCACCACGAGCAGTTCGATAAGGGTAAAGGCTCTGCGTTCGATTGGCCTGTTGTGCGACATATAGCTACGGTGCATAGTGTCCTCCAAAATTAAAATAACCGCCGGAATCGATTCTACCACGCCGACAGCCCGACCCGCAAGAGAAAACACTTCAGAAGAATGGCACAATTCACCCAAAACCCCCATATAACCACTCGGAATATACCGCCTTTGGCATATACGCGGACACGGATGTTGCATTTTTGGCCCAATTTGGGTAAGCTGGGCCCTTTCGGATCAACCACGTGTACCGATACACTTACGTTGCGTGAGATACGAGTCGTAGCGGCGCGGTTGCTTGCTTGGGCTCAATTTCGTTACGGGACCCCGGGCGTCTGTCCGAGCGATAATGATGCGAATTTTGGCACTAGAACCTTACTATGGCGGAAGCCATAAGGCCTTCCTCGACGGATGGTCCGACACCAGCCGGCACGACTGGACGATCCTCTCGCTGCCCCCTTACAAGTGGAAATGGCGGATGCGGCATGCGGCAGTGACGTTTGCCGAGCAGGTCTGCGAACGTCTTTCCCAAGGCGAGAACTGGGACGTGCTGTTCTGCTCGGACATGCTCAACCTGGCGGAATTTCGCGGATTGGCCGGCGGCGCGGTGAGCACGTTGCCGACAATCCTTTATTTTCACGAAAATCAGTTCACGTATCCCGTCCGTATCGCAAGCGAGCGCGATTATCAGCTTGCTGTGACCAATATGACCAGCGCCCTGGCGGCCCAAGCGGTGTGGTTCAACTCCACCTTCCACAAGGCGTCGTTCCTCGGCGCCTTGGAGACGTTCCTGAGGCGCATGCCCGACCATCAGCCGTTGGGCGCCGTCGAGCGCATCGGGCGCAAGAGCCATGTCCAGCCGCCGGGGGTCCGGAGCGCGCCTCAACGAGGGGCGCGGGAACCGGGCCCCTTGCGAATCGTCTGGGCGGCCCGCTGGGAGCACGACAAGAATCCGGAGGACTTCTTCGAGGCCCTCACGATTCTCAAGGAGCGTGGGATTGATTTCCGCGTCAGCGCCATTGGCGAGCAGTTCAGCGAAAGGCCGGAGGTCTTCACTTGGGCCCGCGAGGCCTTCGCCGACCGGATCGACCACTGGGGCTATCAGAAAGACCACGCCGACTACCTGGCCGCCCTGCTCGGCGCCGATGTCTTCGTCTCGACCGCCAATCATGAGTTCTTTGGCCTCAGCGCGGTCGAGGCGACGCTGGCCGGCGCGTATCCCCTGTTACCCAAACGTCTGGCGTACCCCGAAATCTTCAGCTTCTCCGGCGATAACGAAGCGGAGCCATTTCTCTACGATGGCAGCCCGAAGGCCCTCGCCCACAGACTGGCGGCTTTGGCGCAGCTCCAGGCGCAGGGCAGATCGCTATTCGATCGCGCCGCTGAGATGAGAGACCAACTCAGGCGATTCGAATGGCCGAACCTCGCGCCCACGCTGGATGACGCAGCCGAGGCGCTACTCAGTCACAACCAGTGAGCCGACCACGGAGAACGTCACCCTCACCGACCCTTGCCGGTTAGACTCTTGATCAGCTCGACCTCCTTCGGATCGAACGGAGCGCCGTCCTTGCGAAAGATGTCGTGGAACCAGACAGGAGGCTCGGCGTCGTACGATTTGACCCAGGAATCCCAGGGGTAGATCGTCTGGGTCTTGCCGGCGACGAAGCCCCAGTTGTAGGCGCCGACGTTCTGCTCTTTGAAGTAGGGCAGGATCTCCTGGAAGGTGCTGCCGGCCGGGCGGGCCATGTACTCGGTGCAGATGATGGGCCGGTTGTAGCGTTTGAGGGACTCGACTCGCACACGCGTCTGGTCCAGATTCGAGTAGGCATGGAACGTGATGATGTCCGACTGCTCCAACATCAACCGATTGATGGGCGAGAGTTTCTCGTCACTGGACCAGTCCCCGCTCCACACAGCGGCGGTCAGCGGTTGCGTCGGTCGGACCTCACGGGCCCAGGCAAAGGCCTTCTTGAGCAGGGCCAGCGACAGCTCGGCCTTGTTCTCCGGCTCGAACTGCACGTAGGCCGGTCGGTTGATATTGTCAGGCTCGTTGAAGAGGTCCCAGGCGTGGACCCGCTTGTCCTTGCGGAAGTGGCCAATGACGCCCTTGATGTAGCCCTTCAGTTGATCGCAGGCTTCAGGGTCCCTGAGAATCTTGACGCCGGGGCTCTGCGCCCAGCCGGAGTTATGCACGTGCGGCTTCGGATCGCGCTGATCGCCCAGGTTCGGGAACGGGTCCCAACACCCATCAAGCAGAACGAACATCACACCGATATGGTGGCGTTCCGCGATATCGAGGAAGTCCTCCAGGCGATGCAAGAAACCGCGCGCGTGCTGCTCCCACAGGAGGTGGTGAAGATAGACGCGAACACTGGTGAAGCCAAGGTCCTGTGCCCAGGCCAGTTCTCTGTCGATCGTCTCCGGATCGAACGTCTCGGCCTGCCACATCTCCAGTTGGTTGATCGCGGTGCTGGGACCAAAGTTGCACCCCACCAGCCAGGGCTTCTCGCCATACCAAGCGTTTGCCTCGCTCACCGTCCACTGCACGGCTGGCTTGGGCGCCAGAGTGGTGCAACCACCGCCAAGAATCGTCACCATCGCCAAGACCAAAGACAGTTGCCACTTCATCCGTGTTCCTTTCACCATTCGTGTGTCGCCAATAAGCTGTTGAACCTCATTCAGCCGCCGGCTAGCGCGGACCATGTCGCTTGCGATACTCCCGCAGGCTCGTACCGGTCTCCTTGCGGAAGTACCGCGAGATGTGCTCAACGCCGTCGAATCCTGACTTGAGGGCAATCTCCGTAATGCTCATATCGGTCCCCACAAGGAGCCCGATGATGTAGTTGACGCGCACGCGGCGAATCTCCTGATAGACCGATCGTCGGAGGGTCGCCTTGAAGCGTTTCTCCAGAACCCGCCGGGAGACATTGGTGGCCTCCACGACGTCATTGACCTGAATCATACGACTGGGATTCAAACGGACGAAGCGAACCGCCGCGGCAACCTCAGCATCCGCCACGGCCAGCATATCGGTCGACATGCGCGTCGCGATATGGGTTGGCTGAACGCGTATCTGCTGGCCGGCCATCTTCTCCCCGGCCATCAACCGATCCAACAGTTCAGCCGCTTCGTGCCCGGCCCCTTCGGTGTTCAGCGCGATGCTCGATATGGGAGGGTCCGCCAGATCACAGATCAGAACATCGTTATCCACGCCGAGAACAGCCACCTGGTCGGGCACGTAGAGGTCCGCCAGCTTGCAGGCCTCGATCACCTGCAGCGCTCGATCGTCGTTGCAACACATCAACCCCAACGGCTTGGGTAATGACTCCAGCCATTCGGCGATGAGATGCTGCTCGCTCTTCCAGGCCCGCTTAGCCCGCGCCTTGGGCTGCTGATAGACATCCACCCCGAAACCAGACTGCTTCAGTCGCTCGGTGAAGTGATGCGCCCGAAGCCTCGACCAGACGAACTCGTCCAGGCCGCAATAGGCAAAATGCTCGAAGCCTCGATCGAGGAAGTGCGCCGCCGCCATGGCGCCGATCTCGGCGCTGTCGGTAATGATCGCAGGGAAGGGGGCGTAACTCTCCCGCGTGTGCTGAGCGAAAATCAGGGGCAAACCCGATCCGGTGAGATCGCCCGCCATGTTCCCGTCGCGCACGATCACGCCGTCGATCTTCAGGTCTCTCCATTCGGGCAGCGGGGACGCCAGGCCGGCCGACTGGCGATAGACCCGCCAGGGACCGTGCAGACGCGAATAGCGGGCGATCCCGTGCAGCAGACCACGTCCGAACTCACGCGAAGTCTCGATGAACAGGAAGACCGACGGCGCCCTTTCGGCGCCGGACTCTGCCGAGTTTCTTGCGAAGGCCCGCTCGACCATGTGTCCTCTTCACCTTCTGAACGCTCAGGCTTACCCCGCCCTGGCCCTTGACGCACAAGTACGAGATCATCTCTCAACCGATCGCCGCGTCGGGACGATCAGACGTGCCGGTAAACGTCCCAGCCCATGTAGTTGCCCAGCGCTTCGGCGATCGCGTCGGCGGTCTCGGTCATGTTAACGGCGACGTGATGCTCGAATCCCATCTGGCAGATGTAGCTCAACAAGGTCTGCAGATTATCGATGTGCATGACGCCGTAGCCGCCGAAGGTATCAAGCTTGTCGTTGGTGAACTGGCCGTCGCCGACGTAGACGCGTAGCAGTCCTTCCACGTCGTCCGTGCTGGTCCGACAGAAGGTCGCCGGGGCGGCCTTGATACGCCCGACGATGGTGCCATAGGTATTGTCCTTGCCCACCGAGCCAGCGATGATCTCCTGGTAGTCCATCTTGTCGGTCTTGAAGAACGACTTGGGCAGATTGCTGCAATGAAACAGGACGCACTTGTCCGGGTCGCCGGCGAAGTTGTTGTTCCAATCCAGCAGCGCGCTGGGCGAACCGCCGGCCAGTTGCAGAATATACATCGCCAGCAATCCGGTGATGTCCACCTCGCAGGCGCTGGGCATCAGCGACTCGCTCATCATACTCATCAGCGTGCAAGGCACGATCCCGAAGAACTCCTCCAGCGCCGTCCAGCACTGGACCGCCGTGCCGGACAACTGATTGTCCTTGACCCATCCGTCCACCACGGCGCCGAACTTGGCCATCTTCATGAGGCTGCCGGCCGGGATGGACTTCACGTCCGTGTATTTCTTGATGGCGTTGAGCTTGGCCTTGACGGCGCGGTCGGTATCGCTCAGACGATCCACCTTGCCCAGGATTTCATACAGATCGACCGGCTCGACCGCGATGCCGGCGAACTCCAGCATCTTCTCGCTGTAGCGCACCGTGTTGAACGCCGCCGGTCGGCTCCCGATGGCGCCGAAGCGAACGTGGCGCAGACCGCGCACCACGCGGCAGATGCTCGCGAACCGCTCCAGTTCCAGTCGGAATTCCTCGGACGTGGCTTTCAGCGTGTGTGAATCGGTCAGGGTGAACGGAATGCCGGCCTGCCTCAGATTGTTGCACGCGCTGATCTTGCCACAGAACGAATCGCGCCGCCGACTGATCGCCATCTGACCGACCGCATCCTCCTCGGCCTGAATCAGGACCGGCACATGCAGGCCGCTCCGCTTGATCGCTTCAGCAATCCCACGCTCGTCGCCAAAATTGGGCAGCGTGACGATGATGCCATCGATCTTGTCGGAGTTCGAGGCGAACAGGGCCGCACATTTCGCCGCGTCGTCAAAGGTCTCAACCGCCCCGTATTTCGTTTCGGTCGTCTTCAACGTCACCGCGCCGTAACCGTTCTCCTTGAGCACACGCAAGATATCCCTGCGCCCTTCCTTCGCCAGCGCATCGGGGAAGAACCCACGGTTGCCAACGATGACTCCAAATGTCACCTTCTTCATTTCGGTTCTCCTCTACGCTTGGCCGTAATAGGCGTTGTCACCATGTTTTCGCAAATAGTGTTTGTCTAGAAGGGTCTGCGAGACCGCCTCTTGATTCGGATTGATCTCCAGGGCGCCGGAGGCCATCCGGGCAACTTCCTCCAGAACGACAGCGTTCTCGACAGCCGTAGCCGCTGAGCTGCCCCAGGTGAAAGGACCATGATTGGCGACCAGAACGGCGGGCATCTGCGCCGGATCGAGACCCTGAAACCGGCGCACGATCACCTTGCCCGTGTTGGCCTCGTAGTCCTGCTTGATCTCTTCGCTCGTCATCGGCGCCGTCACCGGGACGGGACCATAGAAGTAGTCGGCGTGCGTCGTCCCCAGGCACGGGATATCCCGCTGGGCCTGGGCCCACATCGTCGCGTGCGTCGAATGCGTATGACAGATCCCCCCAAGGCTCGGGAAACTACGATACAACTCCAAATGCGTCGGCGTATCCGATGAAGGCTTCAGTTCCCCTTCGATCGCGTTGCCCTGGAGATCCAGCAGTACAATGCTCTCCGCCGTCAACTCGTCATAACGAACCCCGCTGGGCTTGATGGCGACAATCCCCTTGTCGCGATCAATGCCGGAGACGTTGCCCCAGGTGAAGAGCACCAGGCCATGTCGCTGGAGGTCCATGTTGGCATCGTAAACTTGTTGTTTGAGCTTGTGGTGCATCGTCAGGCGTTCGCCTTCTCCTTGATATCGAGCAGTTCTTTCATGACGTTGCCCATCGCAACCGGTTTATCCGTCAGACCGAAGCCGTCATGCAGTTGCATATAGAGTCGGTAGAGCTGTTGATAGACGGCGTGGTTCTCAGGGATCGGCTTGAAGGTAGTCTCTTTGACGCCGCACATCGCCGTCTGGGCCTCGGCGAAACTCGCGTAGGCGCCCCCCACCACTGCGGCGGCGATTGCCGAACCCAGAGCGCAGGTCTGCGCCGAGCGGGAGATCTTCATTTCGCGTCCCGTGACATCGGCATAGATCTGCATGAGCATGGCGTTCTTTTCGGAGATGCCGCCGCAGTTGACGACCTCGGCAATCTCGACGCCGTACTCGGCGAACCGATTGATAATGGTCAGGGCGCCGAAGGCCGTCGCCTCCACCAGGGCGCGATAGATCTCTTCCGGTCGGGTGTGCAGGGTCTGGCCTAGCAGTAATCCCGTCAGGCGTTGATCGACGAGAACCGTTCGGTTGCCATTGTTCCAATCGAGGGCAAGCAGGCCCGACTGGCCCGGCCTGAGTTGGGCCGCCTTCTCGGTCAAGGCCTCGTGTGAACCAGCCTCTTGACCGCCTGGCTGGAGATAGTTGACGTACCAGTTGAAGATGTCCCCCACCGCCGACTGGCCCGCCTCCAGGCCGTAGTGGCCGGGCAGAATGGAGCCCTCGACAATACCGCAGATCCCGGGAATGTCGGGAAGCTTCGTGCTGGTCGGCGCGACCACCATGTCGCAGGTGCTCGTGCCGATGATCTTGACAAGAACACCGCCTCTGATACCTGATCCGACCGCGCCGAGATGCGCGTCAAAGGCGCCCATCGCCACCGGAATCCCAGCGACAAGACCCAGCCTCTGCGCCCAGGCTTCGGTCAGGTTCCCCGCGACCGAATCCACCGCGTAGGTCTGGTCACTCAGTGTTTGACGTAGCACTCCCAGCTTGGAATCAAGCTTGGCGAGGAAATCCGCGTCGGGATACCCCCCCCAGTCGTCACTGAACATCGCCTTGTGCCCGGCCGCACAGCGACACCGCTTCAGTTTGTCCGGCGCATCGGTCCCGGTCAGTACGGCCGGCAGCCAGTCGGCGTGTTCGACCCAGGTGTACGCCGCAGCGAAAACGGAGGCATCCACACGAAGGCAATGCAGGATCTTGCTGAAGAACCATTCCGAAGAATAGGTCCCTCCACACTTGGCCAGATACTCGGGACGCTCCTTGGAGGCCAATTCGGTGATCTCGGCCGCCTCGGCGTAACCGGTGTGGTCTTTCCAGAGCCAGGCATGGGCATTGGGATTGTTCTTGAACGCGTCGAGCAACGCCAGCGGCGTTCCGCTTTGATCAACGGGCAGAGGCGTCGAACCCGTCGTATCGACCCCGATACCGATGATGTCCTTGGGGTCGAAGGTCGGCTCGGCTTGCTTCGCCTCGACAATGGCCCCGCGAACCGTCACCTCCACGCCTTTGAGATAATCGGCGGGATTCTGTCGGGCTAGATTATGATCGGCGGGATCGAGGATGATTCCCGCTTCCCCCGTCTCGTACTCGTAGACAGAGGCACTCAACTCCCGGCCGGTCGCCGTCTCGACAATGACGCACCGCACCGAATTCGTGCCATAATCCAAGCCAATCGTATAGGCCATCGAACATCCTCTCGTTCAGAAACAAGGTTAGAAAAGATCGGAATATCAGTTGAGCCAGAAGCTGAAGTATAGGTACAGACCGAGCACAAGCCCGAGAACCACGACCGTCAGCAGAACCTCGGGGAGCCCCCAGCTTTCGCGGTTCTCCTTCTTCTGCTCGGCGGTAGCGGTGGCGTAGGTCAAACCGACGATCTGCTCCGGCCTTGGCGGATCCGTACACAGCGAAACAACGACGATGACGAAAATACTGAGCAACAGCAGCCAGCCGGTAGCGAAGAGGAAATTGTATTCTCCAATATAAACCAGCCAACCGGGCGAGCTGATCAGCGGATTGTCCCCTCCCGTCATCGCCTGAATGGTCAGCTTGGCCATCCCGGCCACGAAACCGATCGCCAATCCGGCCACGGCGCCGGCGCCGTTGATCCGCTTGAAGAACAGGCCCAGGACAAAGACGGCCGCGATGGGTGGCGCCAGATACCCCTGAACGCTCTGCAAGTACTTGTACAATCCTCCCTCCGAGACTCGCTGCATCACGGGAATCCAAATGATTCCCATGCCCACCACCACGACGGTCGCAACGCGCCCCACCGTCACCAGGTGCTTCTCGGAGGCCTTGGGTTTGATCTTCTCATAGATATCCACGGTAAAGAGGGTCGCACAGGAATTGAACAGGGACGACAACGAACTCATCAAGGCCGCCAGCAGACCCCCGACGACCAGACCCCGCAGACCGGTCGGCAATAACGACCTGACCATCACGGCGAAGACCTGATCCCCATCCGGAACTTCCTGGCCATTGGCCATCTTGGTGGGGATCGCGATCAGCCCTTTCTGATGCAGGGCATAGCCGATCAGCCCGGGAACGACGAAGATCATCACGGGCCAGACTTTCAGAAAGGCGCCCCAGAGCGCCCCGCGTCGGGCGTTGCGCAGATCCTTGGCGGACAGGGCTCTCTGGACGATGTACTGATCCGTACACCAATACCAGATCCCGATGATCGGTGAAGCGATCAGAACGCCCAACCAGGGGAAATCCGGGTCCGAGAGCGGCCGCCAGAGAGCGAAGTTGGACGCGTTGTCACGGCATATCATCTTTAGCTCGCCCCAGCCGCCCAGCTTGCTCAGACCAAAGAAGGTGATGAAGAACGATCCGATGAGTAGAATGACCGTCTGGACCGTGTCCGTATAGACCACCGCACGCAAACCGCCGAGGACGGTGTAGATGCCGGTCAGCACCACGGTCAGGACGGCCCCGATCCAAAACGCATCGAGGGCGAATGTATCGGTGACCTGCCAGTGGATTTCAGGCAGTAAGACATTGAAAACGACGCCGCCTGCGTAGACAGTCACCGAAACCTTGGTGAATATATAGGCCACCAGGGAGACCACCGAGAGGATCCAGCGAGCGGTCGGGTTGAACCGTCGCTCCAGAAACTCGGGCATGGTGAAGACCTTCGCACGATAGTAGAACGGCACGAAGACCCAGGCCAGGATGACGACGACCCAGGCGTGCAGTTCCCAGTGGGCCATGGCCATGCCGCTAGTGGAGCCCTGTCCGGCCAGCCCGACGATATGCTCGGACCCGATATTCGAGGCAAAAATGGAGGCGCCGATCACAAACCAAGGCATGTTCCTGCCGGCCAGGAAGTAATCGGTCGAAGTCTGCTGTTTCTGCAGGACAACCCACCAGACAATCGCCAGCATGATGCTGAAATAGACGCCAATCGCCAGCCAATCAAGCATCCCAAAGGAACTCTCGGCCAGCATCAGTTGCGTTATTCCCATACCATATCCCCTGCAGAATGCCGCTGAGATTCCCCGGCCGCGTGGGGTCAATCGAACGTGTCACGCGGCCCTGTCCGACTTCTCACTTCGCAGAGAAGCGATAGATCGTCGTCGTTTCATATTTGCCGCCCGGTCGCAGAATCGTCGACGGGAAGTTCGGCTTGTTGGGCGAGTCCGGATAGTGCTGCGTCTCCAGGCAGAATCCATAGCGATGCTGGTAGACCACACCTTGCTTGCCCGTGAGGGTCCCGTCGAGAAAGTTGCCGGCATAGAACTGAACGGCCGGTTCGGTCGTCAACACTTCCATCACCCGCCCGGTCGTCGGCTCATAGACCCTGGCGGCCGTCGTCATGGCCCTAGGACGCTTGCCCAGCACCCAATTGTGATCGTACCCCCCGCCAAACTTGAGCTGCTCGTAATCACTCTCGATCCGGGCCCCGATGGCCGTGGACTTGCGAAAGTCCATCGGGGTCCCTTCCACACTGGCCAGGTGACCGGTGGGAATCAAGCCAGCATCGACCGGGGTGAATCGGTCGGCCTTGAGCGTCAGTTCATGATCCAGAATGTCGCGCCGACAACCCGTCAGATTGAAGTAGCCGTGATGGGTGATATTGACAGGCGTCGCCTTATCCGTCGTTGCCTCGTACTCGATCCTCAACTCGTTCTTGTTGGTCAGGACGTAGATGACCGTCACCTTGAGATTCCCCGGATAGCCCTCCTCACCGTCCTTGCTAAGATAGCTGAGCTTGACGCCGACACCGTCCGGCCTCCAGAGCGGTTCGTCATCCCAGACGACCTTGTCGAAACCCTTGATCCCGCCGTGCAGATGGTTCTCATCGTTGTTGGTCGCCAGGGTGTACTGCTTGCCATCGAGGGTGAATCGGCCCTTGCCGATGCGATTGCCATACCGTCCCACAATGGCGCCGAAGTAAGGTGTCTCTTTGATATAGTCCTGGAGATTGTCGTAGCCCAGGACGATGTCACCCATGCTTCCGTCTCTGTCCGGCGCGCTCAGTGAAACGACAATAGCGCCGTAATTGATGATCTCGGCGGTCATCCCGTTGACGTTGGCAAGGGTGTAGAGGCGGACCTGCTGACCGCTGGGGGTCTTGCCGAAGGCCGTGACATCGATGTCCATCGCCCCCTTCGCTTCCTTGCCGCCGACCCACTGCTTGGCCGTATTACAGGAGCAGAGCACGGTCATTGCCATCGCCATCAGTACGGCCCAAACGATCCATCGAGAACTGCCCTTGAACATTCTATCCCCGCCTTTCTTGTGATTATGAAACCGATGAAGATTCTGCGGCTCGAAATTGCACAGCCAGCTACAACCATACCGGACCGCCCGGATGTTGAAGTGACACGAAGACAATCGCGCGTTACGAACCCGACAGTCGCTTAATTATCCTTTCTCCGGCCTGAAATCCAAGGTTATTTTGCGTTTTCTTTTCATCATATTGCGAATCCCCGACGCTGATGCTCTGGTTTCGGAACCGACGGAGAAACGAGACCGTGATGCCCCCCGAACAGGAAGGCAACTTGTTGCGACGGTCAAAAACAACACAGAAGGGCATTGCCTTAACGACCGATAACCTGCTACAGTAAAAGTGTGGGTCTATGCGTAGAAATTACAGCCGGTGAACAAGCAAGTTCGTCTCGGTAGCTGGTCAGGGAGAAGCGCGGCGCGGCGAGATGGCTTACGTCACACCGGTGAGGTAAACGCCCAGTTTTGAGTTGGGATTGCCTGTAGGCGGCGGGAAGTCATAGCGAACCGGATAGGTCATAGAGCCCCACGCATCTGCCGGCGACATTGCTGCGTGGGTTCTTATCGGTCTGAGTTCGGCCGTAGAGTCTCGCAACCAGGAGGATGAAGGTTGACATGTGCGTCTTAGGAGGGCCACGGCAAATGTCGGAAGCGACAACAGAGATGCCACCCGCGTAAGACCCAGACCACAACGTGGAGGCCGCCAGGCTCGGTGTTTTCGCAGAGACCTCGCCCATGGGGGGATATACCGATTGTAGGGGATGTATGATTCAACCGACAGAGGCAATACATGAACATAACCCGTAACACAGCTTTGAAGGAGAATTGATCATGAAGAGATATCTGATTCTTGTGCTGTTGATCGGTCTTTGCATGAGCTCTGTGGGACGAGCTGACATGAATCGACAAATCTGGAATGGGACCGTGACCGAAAGTCTGCAGGCGGTCAGAGATTTCCATGCCGACAAACGCCCCGATATGGTTCCCAACCCGGTGCCCGATATCGAGGACGTCCTGGAGGAATCCTGGTTTGGCGACAGGGCCGACAACTATTGGGCCAACCTCTGGGGTTGGGTGACAATCCCTGAGAGTGGGACCTATACCTGGCATCTTCACGGGGACAACCAAACCATCCTGTATGTCAGCACGGATGAAACCTGGGAGAATGTTGCCGAAGTCGCCTATGTCGACGGGTGGTCCGCTGTCGGGGAATGGGGTGGTGGCGCCAACGGCGGTGCCAACACGGACTCAGCACCCTTCACGTACGCTGCCGGTCAAGTGCTGGCTGTCTGGGCGACCATGGTCGAAGGCAGTGGCGGAGACAACATCGGCATCGGCTGGACCATGCCCGGATCAAGCACGATTGAATACATCAGTGAACACGTGACCAACATACCGCCCACACCGACCAAGGCCAAGAATCCGAGCCCTGAGGCCGGCGCCGTCGACGTACCGCGCGACACGGACCTGAGTTGGGCGCCTGGAAAGTTCGCCGCCACACACGATGTCTACTTCGGCACGACCTTCGCCGACATCAACGATGCCAGCCGGACCGATCCCAGGGGCGTGCTGCTCAGCCAGGGTCAAGCGGCCGAGGCATACGATCCTGGTATCCTGGAATTCGGCGTGACATACTACTGGCGTATCGACGAGGTCAATGCCCCGCCGAGCAACACGATCTTCAAAGGCGCGATCTGGGAGTTCACCGTCGAGCCGTTTGCCTATCCCATCGAGGGTGTCACTGCGACCAGCAATGCGATCTTCGACCCGGCCACCGGCCCCGAGAAAACGGTCGACGGTTCCGGCCTGAACGCCGCCGATGAGCATTCGATCGACGCGGCCGACATGTGGGTGGGCCTTCCCGACGGCGTTGATCCGATCTCCGTCCTGTACGAATTCGACCGGGTCTACAAGCTGCACGAGATGATGGTCTGGAACTATAACGTCCTGTTCGAAATCGTGCTGGGCTTTGGCCTCAAGGACGTCACTGTGGAGTATTCGACAAACGGGACGGACTGGACACTTCTGGGCGACGTGGAACTTGCCCAGGCAACCGCCAAGCCCGACTACACCGCCAATACAACGGTCGCGTTCGGCGGTGTTGCGGCCAAGTACGTCCGGCTGACCGTCAACAGTGGTTGGGGCATGATGCCTGTGCCTCAGTTTGGCCTCAGTGAAGTCCGCTTCATGCAGATTCCCGCCTCGGCTCGCGAGCCCCAGCCGGGAGACGGCGCCACCGGCGCCGCGGCGGACGCCACATTGAGTTGGCGTGCCGGTCGCGAAGCCGTCTCGCACGAGGTGAACCTTGGCACCGACCCCAACGCACTAGCCCTGGTCGAGACCGTAACCGAGACCAGCTACACACCGGGCGATCTCGAGTTCGGGGCGACCTACTACTGGCAGATCAACGAAGTCAACGAGGCCGATGAGGTCAGCGTTTGGGAAGGCAGTATCTGGAGCTTCTCGACACAAGAGTACGCGGCCATCGACGACTTCGAAAGCTACACCGACGACACCGATGCCGACGAAGCCATCTGGCAGACCTGGATCGACGGCTACGAAAGCAACGAAAACGGCTCCCAGGTCGGTTACATTGAGGCGCCGTTCGCCGAACAGACGATTGTCAATAGTGGCGGCCAGTCCATGCCGTTGCTCTACAACAACACCGGCGCCGCCAATATCTCCGAGGTCGAGAAGGATCTGGGCGGCATGAACCTGACCAGTAACTCCGCCGACAGCCTGAGGCTGTTCGTCTCCGGCATGGCCCCGCCCTTCCATGAGGGTTCCGACGGCTCGGTCCTTATGAGTGCGATCGGCAACGACATCTGGGACGCCGCCGACCAGTTCCGCTACGCTTACAAACAGTTGACCGGTGACGGCGAGATAATCGCCCGCGTCGACGCGCTTGATGGCAGCCCCAGCGGATGGGCCAAAGCCGGTGTGATGATTCGCCAGGATGATACTGTCGGATCGGTCCATGCCTTCATGGCCATGACCGGTGGCGACGGCGAGGGGTATAGCTTCCAGCGACGTCCCGAAGCCGACGCCGCCTCGACGAGTGATAACGGCGTGGCGCCGGCTCTGGCGCCTCCGTACTGGGTAAAGATCCAGCGCGCCGGTAACGTATTCACCGCTTCCGTCTCGCCCGACGGCGCCGACTGGACCGAGCATGGTGTCGCCCAGACGATTGCGATGACCGACCCGGTCCTCGTCGGTCTGGCCGTGACCAGTCACAACGACACCCAAGCCACCGGCGCGGCGTTTTCGAACATCAGCATCACGGGGGCTTCCGGTGCCTGGGAACTCGCAGAAGTCGGCATCGCGCAGCCAACGGAGGCCGGCAACGATCCCCTGCCAATCTATGTGGCTCTCGGGAACTCGGTCGTCATGCATCCGAGTCCCGTCGTAACGGGCTGGCAAGGCTGGACCGAGTGGGTGATTCCGCTCAGTGAGTTCAGTGGCGCTCTTACCAACGTCCAGACCATTAGGGTCGGCGTCGGTAATCCGAACAACGGCGGTTCCGGTGGCGGTCAAATCTTCATCGACGACATCGGCTATGGTCGCGCCTCCATCGCGCCGTAATCCGATTCAGAGGCAGACCCGGCGCGACAGCGATGGGAACGCCCCCGTGTACCGAAAAGAAAGGGCTGCGAGCCATGCTCGCAGCCCTTTTCATTTCAAGAGCCATGCCGATCTCGCGTTATCCCCCAGTGCCGTCCGCTTCGGCACGCATCAGGCGGCATCCGAAGAGTCCGCCGGCCCATTTGTCCGGATGGGCTTGCAGCCGGACGATCACCTTCTGCTTGCCTCGGGTCAACGCGCGGGAAATCGGATACGTGACATCGAAGAACTCGCCCGGGCGGCCGTCGTTCAACGATTGCGTGGCGATGCGCTTGCCATCGATAAGGATGTCGAACCGCCGTTGGCGACGATCGCTGCCCCAGTAGGTACACAGCAATTCCATCGGCTCATCCGCACGCACTTTCATCTCAAATGAAAACCAGCCTCCATTGGTGGCGTGGCGATATTTACGACCGTTGAACTCCCCGGCGCTCGTGTGCTCGCCCGTGACATTATGGTCGCGCTCGGGCTGCATCTCGCCGATACGCAAGATATCAACCGTCCGCGCCTCGATCTGCCGCAATCGCTCCAATTCGGCCCGATACGCAGCCTCGTGTCTGTCCCACTGCGAAGCCGTGAAGAAATCCCAGTAGACCCCGTAGCGGCGATGGTGCATTCGATGGAAGGGAATCAACTCCACGTCCACAGGACGTCCGACGCCAACGGTCCTAAAGGCCAATGGCCTGGCTTCAATACGACTTAGCCAATCAGCCGGAGGGCGGTTCTCCGTCACCAGGACGGGCACCCTGGAGCCCTCTTCCGTCGCAGTGGCCGGCTCAATGGGCCCGAGATCAGCGGCCAGGACGACGGGACCGTAAAAAATCGCGGCCCGGTTCGGATTGTCCGGCATCGCTTCCAAACGCAAAGCCATCGGAATTCGGATCTGGACCTCATCCCCGTCGGCCCAGGTCCGATCGAGGATCGCGTAGGTCCCCGGCCAGGCCGTGGTTGTGACCTTCCGACCGTTGATCCGAATCTCCAACGGCGCGGCAGCCCAACCGGGACAGCGAATCTTGAACGTCACCGGAATGGGCTTGTCGCACGCTACCTTCAGAGTCACCTCGTCACGAGTGGGGAACTCCGTTTCTTGCCGGATGCGCATGCCCTTGGCTCGCCAGTTGAGCTCGGAGGGAATGAAGAGATTCACGAACAGGCTGTCGGCGATGTGGAAGTAGATGCTATCGCCGTACTTGGCATGGTTCTCCATACCCGTGCCATGACAGCAGGTGAAGTTGTTGAACGGGTTGGAATAACGCTTGAAATCCCCCGATTTCAGGGGCACGAAATAACACATCATGCCATCGTCGGGATTCTGCGAGGCCAGAATATGGTTGTAGAGCCCACGTTCGTAGTAGTCGGCCTGCGCGACCCGTGCATGCCAGGAAAAAAGATGTCGGGTCAGCTTCAACATATTGTAGGTATTGCACGTCTCGGCAGTATTGGACGTGAGACGGTCGTTCAGTTGGTCCGGCGGGCCGAAGTATTCGTAGTTGCCGTGACCTCCGTTAACGTAGGAATGGTGGTGTACGACTCGATCCCAGAAAAATTCGGCAATCGCGTTGTCTTCGGCCTCAGCGGTCAGCTCGTAACGCCGAGCGACCCCGACGATCTTCGGGATCTGCGTATTGCCATGCAGACCAGGCAAACAGTCCTGTTCCCGAGCCAGTGGGTCGAGAACGGCCTTGTGGTGAAAACGTCGGGAAAGGTCCAAATACTTCTTTTCACCGGTCATCGCGTAGAGTTCGACCAGCGATTCGTTCATCCCGCCGTGCTCGCAGGCCAACATCTTCTGGAGCAGTTCCTCGCTAAGCTTGGCAGTCAGATCGCAGGTCCAATCAGCCAGCTTGGTGACAACCTGTAGCGCCTTATCGCTATCGCAATACCGGTGCGCATCGATGAGACCGGCGAAAAGTTTGTGCTCGGTATACCAAGGGACCCAGACCCCGTTCAGATCGAAGCCCTTGGATCGAATATCACCGGCCGCAACCTCAGTGAAAACCCGCTCACCGTCCTGGATACCGCCCACATAGCCATTGCCCTCGGCATTCTGGCACACCTGGAGTTCATCGACGATATGTCGCACCCGCCGGCGAAACGCCTCCTTGCCGGTAGAGGCATACATCATCGCACAAGCGGACAGATAGTGTCCGAGCGAATGGCCGGAAATCCCCATGGTCTCCCATCCACCGTAGATGGCGCCCTTGGGCTCCAGACCGGCATTCTTGCGAAAACGGTGGAGCAGGCGATCCGGTTCGAGCGTCAGCAGGTAGGCCGCGTCGCGTTCCATCGCTTCCTTGAACGGACCATCCAGGAGCCGAACATCTCTCAGATTGAAAGCATAGGCCTTGATGGGAATCCGCGTCTGAACCATCACTTTCGAATCCTGAGACTCCGGCGCCACACCCCATACCACCGAAGGTCCCGTGCAGACAGGCGCCAGCACGCCCAGAAGGAAACACAAAAGGGCAAACCGCCCACCGACACTCCGGATGGATGGGTAATCCGTTCTCATAATCGTTCTCTCCGATTCATAGAAAGCCGGTTCTGGTCCACGCCACTGGGAATCCGCTCATCCAAACAGGGCGCGCACCATGTTACACCGCAGTCGCAGCGCCTACCTGCAAAGATTGCGACTTTCTCTAACCTTTTTGCGAAGGCAACAGACCAACACGCCACCCTGGCGACAACGCCCTTGATCGGACCCGGGAGCGGTCAGCGTCTTTTTGCTGCCCGCATGAAAGAGAGAATTGACAGAGTCACCGCCAGTTCATATGTTTTGGGTGATGGATGCACCGGCAGACCACAATCTGGATGGCGTTTCGCCAGCGGGCAAGCAGGAGATCATCGGGGGCGTTCTGGCCTCGGCTCTGAACATGGAAGACGATATCAGCGGGGGCGTCTACCAGGATTACATGAGCCGCAAGCATTGGCCTGCACAGCTCGACGAAGATGTCTTTGTGGAAATTCGCAAGCGTCTGACCGTATTGATCGAGGATACGAAGAAGCACAAGAAGATTCTTCAGGCCCTGGTCAGGGAACATGCCCGAGACAAATAGCCCATCTAAAGACAGTGTTCTGCAGGAGTTCAAGACGATGATGTCGTTCGAACTCTCGGCGCGAGACCTTTACGCCCAAATCGCGGCCAGGCCGGATATCGAGCCGGCCAAGATCAAAACCGCCTTCGCTTCCCTGGCCGCCGATGAGCAACGTCACGCGGATCTTGTCCAGGAGATCATCAACATCGTCACCAATGCCCTGTAGAATCCAACAGTCCGCTTCCCGCTCCCTCGTCTTCGTTCTGCTATTGATTCTTGTCCCCAGGCCATGCCGTTCATGCGCCCAAACACGTCCCCGGGAAACTGATCCAGTTCCTGTCCTCTATCTGGTCCGCCCCGACGCCAATGTCCCGAGCTTCTTCGTCCCATCGCCAGAGGCGGTGTGCCGCGAGCCCAATCTGGTCGTCATTACCCATGGCTGGTACGAGAAGGAACCCTGGCCGGGCTGGACGGCAAAGGCCATTGCCGAGAGGGTGAACCCGCGTCTCTGGCGGAGTGGCTGGTACGACTGGCGGGGTCAGGCCAAACGTCTGCGCCCTTCAAGGGCCGCAACGATCGCCCGGGATGAGGTGGGTCCCCAACTGGGCCGACGGATCGTCCAACTATCGAGGAACTGGCGGCACGTACACCTCGTCGGCCATTCGGCCGGCTCCTGGGCGGTGAACGCCGCTGCCGAAGTCATCGCTGCAGAGACCGAGGCGGACATCCACATCACTTTCCTCGATGCGTACGTGCCGGACGGCTGGGATGAAAGCGTCCTGGGCCAACTCGCCGGCCGGACGCCGGATCGGTGCTGGGTCGAACACTACTTCACTCGGGACCCGCTCAACCTCACGGAAAATGAACTGAGCAACGCTCACAACGTGGACATCACCAGGATCAACCCGGGGTTCAAGGGACACAAATTCCCCTGGCACTGGTACCACGCCACCATCGCGGGCCAATACACCACCCGAGAGCGCTTCGTCGCCAGCCCCGTCTTCTACAAATCCGAGACCCAAACCTATGGCTTCGCTCGAGCACGCGAAAGCGGCTCGCTCGCCTGGACAGACAGCAGAGCCTTGTCGCCGGGCGGTGAGCCCGCTCGGATTCATCCCCCGAAGTAGCAGACATGATATGCCATCGCACCAAGGCTGGGACTACTTCAGAAGCGTGGCCACGCGTCCCGGATCGATACGCGACAGAATCCGCAGGACCAGATTGACATCACCGGTGACCTCGGCGCCCATATGCATAGCAAGCTCAGAGGCTGTGGCTGCATCCACATCGACCTCGACCTCTTCCGGCTTGGACGGCGCGTGCTTAAGAAATGCCTTCATTTTGGCGGCACTGCTGGCCTGGATGTCCACGAAGCCATCCTCGCGCAGGGCTTCGGCCAACCTTTCCCGACGCAGGGCCATCGGCCCTTGCATACCCGCCCCCTCCTCAGGCTCCTGGGAAAAATCAGGCTCCTTGACACCGCTGGCCGGGTTGACCGCCTGTTCCAACAACTGCCGCAAAATGCCTGTACCTTCAGCACCATCGACCTTATTCATCTCACTTCCTCCGTAAAAACTCCGGTGCGGATCTCTTCCAACAGATGAACTACCAAGAGGCGCCTTTGCCACCCAAAGTGTAAGAAGCTAAGACTCTCTAGCCAAATGCTAGTTGCCCTGGAAAGGACTTTGTCGGAGGCGCGCGACCGCCGGCTCCGCCAAGCCGCAGCCCGACCCGAACCAGGCAATCACTGGTCCTGAATGCTTGTAATCTGGCGTCTCGCCCCTATAATAGGGGCCTATTTCTATTTTGGAGACTAGAGAATATGGCCAAATTGGCAAAACTTGACGACATCGTATCGCTCTGCAAGAGGCGGGGCTTCATTTTCCAGTCCAGCGAGATCTACGGCGGTCTGGCCAGTTGCTACGACTATGGGCCCTTGGGCGTCGAACTGAAGAACAACGTCAAGCGGGCCTGGTGGAAGCACGTCGTCCAGATGCGCGACGACGTCGTCGGGCTCGATTGCAGCATCCTGATGCACCCGCTCGTCTGGAAGGCGTCGGGTCATGCGGACAAATTCGCCGACCTGATCAGCGAGTGCAAGAAGTGTAACACCCGCACCCGCGTCGATCACCTCAAGGACAAGGACGCCGCCGGCGCCGCCGAGCACACCGAGCACGTCTCGATCGATACCGCCGAGGCCGCCGAACACGACCTGAGCACCAAGGTCTGTCCGAACTGCGGCCAGACCGGCCAGTTCACCGACCCGATGCCGTTCAAGCTCATGTTCGAGACGCAGATGGGCGCCAACGCCGAAGACTCCATGACTATGTACCTACGTCCCGAGACGGCCCAGGGCATTTTTGCCAATTTCCGCAACGTGCTGGACTCGACCCGCGTCAAGGTTCCGTTCGGGATCGCCCAGATCGGCAAGAGTTTCCGCAACGAGGTCACGACCAAGGCCTTCATCTTCCGCACCCGCGAGTTCGAGCAGGCCGAGGTCGAGTTCTTCTGCGAGCCGGGCACCGACGAAGAATGGTATGAGAAGTGGAAAGCCGCCCGCTTCGCGTGGTATACCGATCATGGCATCAAGCCGGAGAACCTGCGCTTCCGTGACCATGACCCGGACGAACTGGCCCACTACGCCAAGGCCTGCGTCGACGTCGAGTACAAGTTCCCCTTCGGCTCGGGCGACTGGCAGGAACTCGAAGGCGTCGCCAATCGAACCGACTACGATCTGCGCCAGCACCAGCGCGGCATGCGCAGCACCACCTCCTGGTTCGAGAACAACCGCGACCTCACGAAGGTCAAGATGCCCGACGAGCCCGAAGACTACCACAAGGGCCCGCTCTCGTTCTTCGACGACCAGAAGAAGCAGCGCTATATCCCCTACGTCATCGAGCCGAGCGCCGGGATGGACCGCAGTACGCTGGCCTTCCTGGTCGACGCCTACGACGAGGAAGAGGTCAAGGGTGACACCCGCAATGTCCTGCGCTTCCACCCGAGCCTGGCCCCGACCAAGGCGGCGGTCTTCCCGCTCGTCAAGAAGGACGGCCTGCCCGAGATCGGACACAACATCGCCAACGACCTGAAGAAGTACTTCACCTGCTTCTACGACGAGAAGGGCGCCGTCGGACGCCGTTACCGTCGCCAGGACGAGGCGGGGACGCCCTTCTGCCTCACCATCGACGGACAGACCCGCGAGGACCAGACCGTCACCGTGCGGCAGCGCGACTCCATGGAACAGACCCGCGTCTCCACCGACCAGCTCCGAACCTACCTCCGCGAGAAACTGGAGATGTAATCGCGACGCGGCGCGAAATCCAATTGAAGAAAACCCGCCTCCTGCGCGTCTCTGTTAGAGGGGAGAAACCGGAGGGCAGAAGCGATGTGTCAAGAGGACCAGGCGGCAAGGAACGACAAGCGCAACCAGCAAAGGCGACAGATGAAGACTGTCGCCCGGATCTATTGGCTGTTCGGCACATGTGCGCTGGCCTTGGTATTCGTGAAGGCGATCTGGGCGGGATACCTTACCTGGATCGGCATCGTCGTTGGCTTCGCCTACATCAGCCCCGGGATCCTCACGCCGCTTTTCGGTCTGACCGGAAAGAAGGCCTGGGAGAAGCGGCTAGGCCGGGTCTACGCCTGTTTAGTGGTCGCTACATTAGCCGTCCTGGGGACCGTCCTTTTCTGGCCCGAGGATCCCGGCTCATGGCGACCTTTCAGTTTCGACGCGGAACTGGCCGCCCTTGAAGCCGAGCGGGCCGTGCCCGACGAGGAGAACACGGCGTGGCGCTACGAAGTGGCTCTGGCGACCGTTGACATCAACGACCGCCCCGATTCTGCATTCGAGGGAGTTTTCCTCCGAGATGATCTGTCAGAGCAACCGTGGAGGGAAGAGGATTATCTGCAGGCGTCCGGCTGGCTCGATTCGCACGAAGAGATCATCGCTGAACTCCAGCAAATCGGGCAGATGACACAGTGCCGGTGGCCCGTGTACGCCAACTCTGAATGCGAATGGACCGTGCCCTATAGGGAGCTGCACTACGGAAGAGACCTTCTGATCCTTGCCGGCAACCGCCATTTGGGCGAAGGTAGACTCGACGAAGCGATGCAAACGTCTTTCTGCCTGTTCCGCTATGCGGACCACCTGCGTCAGCAAACGTATCGCCTGGATTTCGAGATAGCCTTCAAACCCGAAAGAGCGGCCCTGCAAATGATCCGACACATCCTGATGCACGACCAACTGATTCCGGAGGACACGGATTTCATCGCTCAGCATCTGCCCGACGCGGCAAATACCTGGAACCGAGACATCGCCAGACTGCTGAGATTCGACGAATACCGATTCGCGCAGTTCGTCGCGCCGGTCTATGAGATCAGCAACGAAGGTAGGATTCGATTCGCCGCCTCGTTCCACCCCTTTCCAGAGGAACGGCATAACCGGAAGTCCTCTGCTCGCGTGGGAAGGCTCTGGCGACTCTACCGTTACACGAATACGCCTAGGGACGCCGACGGGATATGGGCCATGGCGAAACAGGAGTCGGCCAGAGTCGCGCGCGTTCTCGAACCCGGTCCCATGCTGCGAATCCCCAGAGACGAGTTATATCCCCGAGAATCAGTCCTCGACTATCTCGCGGAGGGCCTTACGAACAAGATCCCTCGGATGGCGAGATCTAGGTGCTATCAGGTTTTCATGTACACCTGCTTCGGCGAGTATTACTCCAAGAACCTGACCCAACGACGCGGGACATGGCTGGTCCTCGGCCTGCGCAAGTATCGCGACGAGCACGGCTCCTGGCCGGAGTCACTCGACCAGATATCCGAACGTGTCCCAGCCGAAGCGTTTGATGACCCGACCAGTGGCGACCGCTTCGTGTACGTGCTTGACGACGACAGCTTCAAGCTCTACAGTAAAGGTATCAACCGCATCGACGAAGGCGGACGAATGGGCTACATCAAGAACCTGGACCGAAATGAAGATGACATCACGATCTGGCCGCCCCGCAGACCGACACCGCCCAACAAGAGGTCGATGGAGCTGAGAAAGCAGCAACTCAGGGAAATCTATGGCGAGGACTGGATCATACGCACACAGAAGGATGCGAACGACGTATAATCAGGTGGATAGACTGCTGGCGATCGAGAAAGGCTGAGAAATGAAGCGACTGCATCTTTCCAGAACGGATAGCAAGATCTTGGGCGTGTGCGGTGGGATTGGAGAGACGTACGATATCGACCCGACTTTGGTCAGGTTGATTGTCATGTTTCTGTGCTTCGCGACCGCGATTGTCCCCGTCACACTGACCTACCTCGCCGCCTGGATCATTGTGCCCAAGAAGGCGTGATCCCCAACACTTGCGACCGCTACTTGCCGGCGATCGAACGGGGTGGAAGTTCCTCGTGCGCGCTGCTGACCACGAGGTTGCGTTCGTCGATCAGGTTGAAGTAATACACGGTCACATTCTCAGGCAAGGCGGCGGAGGCTCGGCCCGCCTGGGCGTCGAGCGTTGCCTCGGTTGTCTGCCAGTCGCGCTCTTGCCACTTGCCGCTATCGGTCGTGTAGTTCAGTTCCGCCCTACTCACGGGTGTTCGGCTCTCGTGTGTCACCCAGGCTTTCGCACCTTGCCTCCCGCAATCTGTGATTCGCGCCAGAGTCGCTCCTTCTTTCAGCACCGCATCGGCCATCGCGCGGATTTCTTCGGGATTCTCGCCCGGCCCGCCGTGGGCGTGGGGCATACGCACCCGCACGCAAAGCGTCCGAGCCGACCAGGGCAACCGATACGACTTCTGCAGCGAGTCCATCGGATAGGCGAAATCGTTCGTGCCGGTCACCCACAGCATGGGCATGGGCGCCTCGGCGAGATATTGCGAGGGGTCCCAGAGCCCGAGCCACTTTCGCGCCTTCTCAGTGCCCATGTTCTCGAACGTGCCCAGCCAGGTCGAGTTGTCGCCCAGGAACCCACAGCCATAGACCGGTGCGGCGAACTTGAAGCGGTGGTCCACACCGGCGACGACACACGTCAGGTACCCACCCCACGAGATGCCTGTGATCCCAGTCCGCTCGGCGTCCACCTGGGGCAACGACCGGATCAGCGAATGCGCGAGAATCACATCGGCCACCGCGTGGTAAGTCCACTGGTCCTCGACCGGCTGGTCGATCTGATCGAACCCGCCCCACCCCCCCGGCCCGCCGCGCTCGTGACGCGGATGGTTGCGGTATCCCCCACTACTGATGCAGCCGCACGTATCCATCGCAATCGCCGCGTAGCCTCGCTGCACCCACAGCCGCACCCAGGGAACAAACGCCGAACCTCCACCCCCGTGCACCAACACCATCGCCGGCACCTTCTCGCCCGACTCCATCTCGGGCAGGCCATAATAGGCAAACACCCGCGTCCGCTCACCCTTCCAAGCCAACCCTTCATAGAAGATTGCTTCCACCCCCTCAACGCTACGATTCGGATCGGCCCACATCCGCGGCGCCACCGAAAGCGCCTCCATGTCCCAACGCGCCGCCGCCACCACGTCGGCTGTGACAATCGCACAGAATCCAATCAACAACGCAGCCCAAGACATCAAGGACGAATGCTTCATCGCTTCTCCCTTTCTACACGTCAGTAACTTCTCAGGATCAACTGAATTCACCGATGAACCATGGGCAGGCCATTGTGGAGGCAGGGTCGGACATTCCTAAAGATCTCCGCGACTTTTTCCTGGACCTGCTCTTCGGTCCAGTCGGGATGCTGCTTCCGGAGCCAGCCGGTCTTGAGCCGACGGGCGGACCAGTACAACCGCATTGCGAGCTTGAGCCTCTGCCTGCCCGTCATTCTCCGGAAGATTTCCTTCTGGATTTCGTCGCCATTCATACGTCAGAATCCCGATCAACCGTTGTCGATACGATTATACCCGGGCAGCGTCCTGCTGGCAATCGAGTCTCGTAGGACGAGCGTCTCGCTCGTCTTTGGGCCATACGTAGCGAGACAACATGCTCGGGCATTGACCAGTCCACGGACAGGCGAGCGAGGACGCTCACTCCACGGCTCAAACCCTCAAGTCGGGGCTTTCGCGGATCGGGCCGAGCGTGTATAGTATGATCGACGGGCGGCTCCTGGGCCGCGGCGTCACCCAAAAAACCCAATGCCAACGAGGAACCCAGAGATGACAGACAACAACACGGTTTATATCGATCAATTGAAGCACCACGTCGAAAAGGAAGTCACACTGGCCGGGTGGCTCTATCGGGGCCGGGCCGGTGGCAAGGTCCAGTTTCTGATCGTCCGCGACGGGACGGGCCTCTGCCAATGCGTGGTCGAGAAGGGCAAGATCTCCGACGAACTGTTCGAGCAGCTCAAGCACCTGGGCCAGGAATCGTCGCTGTCTGTGACAGGTATGGTTCGAGCCGACGAGCGCAGCGTCGGGGGCCACGAACTGGCCGTCACCGGCGCCCGGATCGTCGCACCGGCCGAGGGGTATCCCATCACGCCGAAAGCGCACGGCATCGACTTTCTGCTCAGGCACCGCCACCTGCACTTCCGCTCGCAACAGCAATGGTGTATCGGCAAGGTGCGCCACACCGTCGTCGACGCCATCCGCCGCTTCTACAACGACAACGGCTTCACCCTGATCGACACGCCCATCTTCACCACTGTCGTGGGCGAGGACCAGACCTCGCTGTTCGAGGTGGACTATTTCGGCAGCCCACTCCACCTGACGCAGACGGGCCAGCTCTATCTCGAGTCGGCCGCGATGGGTTATGGACGCGTCTACTGCTTCGGGCCCACCTTCCGCGCCGAGAAGAGCAAGACCCGCCGGCACCTGACCGAGTTCTGGATGGTCGAGCCGGAAGTGGCGTTCATCGACCTCGACGGACTGCTCGAACTGGCCGAGAACTTCGTCTCCTACATCGTCGAGCGCGTCCTGCAGGACAACCGTAGCGAGTTGGAGGCCCTGGGCGCCGACATCGCGATGCTGGAGCAGATCAAGCCGCCCTTCTATCGACTGACCTACACCGAAGCGGTGGACATCCTCACCGGGCCCAAAACCAAGGAATTCCTCGCCCAGGAACTCAGCGAGTTACAGGGCGAGAAACAGAGCACCGAAGCCCGGATCACCGAGTTGGAGCAACAGCAAGGCGGGCAGATGAAGCAGTGGAAGAAGGACAAGATCGCCGCCGAGTTGCTCGAGTTGCGCAGCGCACTGACGGAACTCGACACGCGGATCGAGAACAATCCCAAGCACGCGCAACTGGCCGCGGACTTCCGCTGGGGCAAGGACCTGGGCGGCTCGGACGAGACCATCATCTCAAAGATGCATGACAAGCCCGTCTTCGTGACACACTATCCCAAGGCCGCCAAGGCGTTCTACATGAAGACCGATCGTGAGAACGAGAAGGTGGTGGAGAACTTCGACATGCTCGCCCCGGCCGGGTTCGGGGAGATCATCGGCGGTTCGGTCCGCGAAGACGACTACGACCGCCTGCTCGCCCGCGTCCACGACCAAGGGCTCAACCCCGAGACGTACAACTGGTATCTCGACCTGCGCAAGTACGGCTCGGTCCCCCACGGCGGCTTCGGGCTCGGCGTCGAGCGGACGCTCGCCTGGATCGCCAGCGAGAAACACATCCGCCAGTGCATCCCCTTCCCCCGCATGAGAGACAAAGTCTACATCTAGGCTGGGCGTACGTGTTCGAAACGCACAACCAACGACGTTTCCATACTCGGGTGGGCCTGCACCGGCCCACTCGCGTATGGAAACGATTCACGTATCAGAGCGACAGGGGCTCTAGAACTTGTAGATAAATGACGCCTGGACACGCATGTTCTCGGCGTCACCCGGGCCCTTGTAGTTCGTGTTCCATCGGGACAGTTCCAGCCCTACCTGCGTGTGGGCGTTCAACGCATAGCAGACATTGCCGAAGAGACAGGAGTTCAGCGTTCGCTGTCCGGCGTTGAGATCGCCCCGATCGGCACTATCGACGCCGGCGCCAACGTTGAATCTCCATTCGTCCCAGGGCCCCAAGCTCGCAGCCACCCAGCCGCCTTTGCTGTCGATCTCATTCAGACCCGTCGTATTGACGCCCTGACCGATCCCGCCCAGGTAGGCATTGAGATTCTCCCCAGAGAACAGCTCCGCCTTGACGGTCAACCACTCATTCACCGGCTGCGTCACGTCCAGGTTGATGGATTGGCTATCGAAATCAACGTTCCTGCCGGTAGCATCCAGATCGTATTCTTCCTCCCCAACGTGACCCGATACGCCGACGGTCGTCGGCTTGGGCCCGAAGAAAGGAAAGGCCAAACTGACTCTCCCCTGGAGCGTGGGCGAGCCGGAATCTTCACCCGACTCGGAATCCGTCGGGTCCGTCCGGCCGATCGTGCGGGCCAGAGCGCCCTCCAGCTTCAGAGTGACATCTTCATTGAGTGCGTAGGACTTGGTGGCCCGAATCTGAGGGCGACGATATCCAATGTTGCCCGCGTCCCACAGCACGGGATAGTTCAACGTGCTCGGCAACAGGGGGGAGACCACGTCCCAGGTCTGTCCAAACAACAGGCTAAACCGATCGTCGGGCCAGTCCAGGGTCATGTACGCATGGCGGACCTGGAGCTTGGCCTTGTTCTCGGAGGCGTAGTTGCCATAGAAATCGAACTCGATCTTGCCCGCCGTCTTCATCGTTTCACTGGACGGGCCGCTGATGTTAAAGCCCAAACGGGTCTGGTTGGCGGTCAGGTTGAACTCGTCGTCGTCCTCGTTGGTCGCTTCGGGATCGGCGTAGAGGACGAAATTGCCTGACGTGGTGCGCGAGTCGTCGTAGGACGCATCGGCCTTGACGAATCCGTAGAGTTGGATGTCCAAGCTCGACCAAAGGCTCTGTTTCTCAGTGCCGTCGGAGCCCGCGTCCCGCTTGAGTTCGGCGATCTCCTTCTCCAGGGCAGAGATGCGATCATTGAGAGCCGCCCCGCTGGTGCGGGCCCCTTGTGCCTGACCAGCCAGACACACAACCATAATCACGCCTATCCAAATCCATTTGCCTGTTCTCATGAATCCTTCCTTTCACTCGGGTAGACACACCCGTCACCACGACTGGTGGCGACGGAACATTGACATCGACCAACCGTCACAACCGTCCCTGAGTCTCCTTATTGGAGACAGACGGGGACCCCATCAAGAATCGACGCGGCCGACGGCGACCACATTACCCAGTGGCGATGAGCAGATTTGCTTACCTTGCGAAATGTCCTGCTCTGCCCCCCGGCGCCGGAAACGCTTTCCCGACACGTAAAAATTGGGCAACACCGCCGCGATCATCGGCAGGTCACGCTCTGAGCGATGAAGGAATTACCAAGAAAATACGGCAAGCTTGCTACACGAATGCCAGGTCAACTCACCCCATAAGGAGCCGTCCCCGGTCTGGCAGTCCTTGGCGCGGGTCTTCTTCCGGACCTTGCCGATGGACATCATATACAAAGATTGTGCCGGATTCGCATCGAAGTGCACGCCGCTGCGACGGAGGCCAAAAGCAGGAAACGTCAGCTCTTCTTCCGAGCGCGAACGCAGAGAAACCACGGATTCTTCATCAGTTTCTCGTACTCCTTGGGCTGGGCCCGACGAAACTCATCGGTGGGCTGAGGCTCCAGCAGCCGTTCGACAACAAAACCCGCCGAGTCGAGAGCCTGGCTGATGGCGGTCAGGGGGCGACGATAGAACTGCACCTTCCCAATGTCCCACTCGTCTTCCAGTAGCTCGACAGCGAAATAGTCTTCCTTGTCGAAAAGTTTCCAGTCCATGAACGGATGGTGTGTGGAGAAGACCAACACGCCGCGCGAGACCAAAACCCGGTCGAATTCACAGAGCGCACCGCGCCAGTCCTTGAGATAGTGCATGACCAGTGGGCAGACCGCCAGATCGTATTGTCCCGTGCCGGCAAAGTCTAACGGCTTGGTCAGATCCGCCTGCCACACCTTCGCACGCTCACCGACGCGAGACTTGGTGAGAGCCACGAAATCCGGATTCAGATCGAAGGCCGTGACCTCTGCCCCCTGGCCCAGCAAATACTCGGCATACCAGCCGGACCCACAACCTGCGTCGAGCACCTTCGCCTCTGCAAGCGGAGGGAGCAGGGACAAGACGGCGGGCCTTTCGTAGAATGCATTCCACGGTCTGCCGTCGACCGTCTCAGCATACTTGCCGGCAATCTCTCGGTAAACCGAACCTGTGTGATCTGTCATTGGCAACCTCATCGTGTCACGGCTGATGGCTAACGCCCCGGTCCTGGGGAAAGCGTTCAGACCGCTCCCACCATAACATGAGATAGCCAAGATACAAGGGCGCCGCGCGCACTACGGGACTAGGCCGATTGCTCCGCAGGCACGGCAAGCTTCTGGAGAACATTCTGGAGAAGCTCCTGCCTCTTCCTCAACGCCGCCTTGAAGTCTCGGTCGTCCGTATGGGAGATCTCCGAGTGCAGTTCCGACAAGTAGTTCTGGATGACATCACGCAGTGCCGCGGTCTCGGGTTCCGTCAAGCCAATCGCATCCATGACAAGCCTCCCTGATCGATTGATGACCATCACAACAGCCACGTCCAAATAGATTTACCCCCGACGAGAGCGGACGGTTCACTCCCGTTTCTTGCGGCGACAGCACGGCATGCCGCCTCATCTCCATAGAACGCAATACCCCCCACCCCCATGGGCTCATCACAGCGGTTTTTGCTTGACAAACGGCGCCCATGTTCGTATTATAGTAAACAAATACAACGAATATCAATCTGAACTTGCCAATTCGGAAGGGGCTTCCATGACAGTCCATAGGACGCGAATCTGTGCGAATCGGTGGATTTCGAGGCCGAGAAGGACGGTAACGCCAGGGGTTTTTATGCAAAACAAAGCCAATTTGCCCCGTTTCTGGGCCCAAAACAGAGATTGGGCAAAAAAACAAAGCCAAACAAAGCCAATTTCGTCCGGAGGTGGGCGTAGGGTAGCCCTGGGTGCTGGCGCCTTGTCTTTCAAGGTTCGTTTGGGTATTCTGGAGAGTACACAACTGGGTGATGACATGGGGCCGACCTGGACGCTTCACTGATAGGACCTTGTGTGACAAAGGATTACGATCGACATCTCGTTGGCGACCATCAGAGCGCCGCGCCGCAGGACGGGGCGACGGTGCAGGGCTGCCTGTTCGATATCAAGAAATACGCCATCCACGATGGGCCGGGAATTCGCACGACGGTCTTCTTCAAGGGCTGCCCCCTGCGGTGTCGCTGGTGCCACAACCCCGAAAGCTGGAAAACCACGACCGAGATGAGTTTCCGACAGGGTCGATGCGTTCGGTGTGGTCGCTGCGAAACGGCTTGCCAAAGCGATGCCATCACGATTTCTGATGGGCATCCGGCCACAGACGCGGAAAAATGCGTTCTCTGCGGGGCCTGCGCCGACGCCTGCCTGGCCGGAGCGCGGGAGATCGTAGGCGAGCAGATGACCGTCGAGACCGTCATGGCCGAGATTCGCAAGGATGTGATCTTCTACGACGAATCGGGGGGCGGCGCGACGTTTTCCGGCGGGGAACCGCTGATGCAGCTCGACTTTCTGCTGGCTTTGCTGAACCGATGCCGGGCCGAGGACATACATACTGCTGTCGATACCACGTGCCACGCCCAGGCTGGACCGATGGGCCGGGTTGCGGAGGCGGCCGATCTGCTCCTGTGCGACATCAAGCATATGGATTCAGACAAGCACGAGCGCTACACCGGCGTGCCGAACCACCTGATCCTGGACAACCTCCAGGCCCTGGCGCGGGCAGGCAGGAGGATGATCATTCGGGTCCCGATTATCCCGGGATTCAACGACGATCAGGCCAATATCGCCGCGACGGCCCGGTTCGCACAGTCGCTGCAGACGGTCAGTCGGATCGACCTATTGGCCTACAATCGAGGTGGGCTGGAGAAATCGGCCCGATTGGCGGACGAGCCCGATCTGATGGAAACACAGACGCCGGACGACGAGAAAATGGAACAGATCGCGCAAGTCCTTACCGGGTATGGATTTGACGTCGGGATAGGTGGATAGAGGATATGAACGAAAGAGTCAAGACGTTGCGTCAGCAGAGTGTGGACACGACCCCGTACATTTCTTCCGAGCGGGCTGAACTCATCACCGAGTTCTATCAGGGTGACGTTCCCCTGCGCGAATCCGTCCCCGTCTGCCGGGCGCTGGCCTTCAAGCATATCATGGAGCACAAAACCATCTGCATCAATGACGGTGAACTGATCGTCGGCGAGCGCGGCCCGGCCCCCAAGGCGACGCCCACCTATCCCGAGCTGTGCTGTCACACGGTCGAGGATTTCGAGATTCTCAGCACACGCGACAAGACGCGTTTCGACGTCAGCGACGAGGTCCGCGCGGTCTACCGAGACAAGATCATTCCCTTCTGGTCGGGAAAGACCATGCGGGAGAAGCTCTTTGCCGCGATGGCCCCGGCCTGGCACAAGGCCTTCGCCGCCGGCGTCTTCACCGAGTTCATGGAGCAGCGGGCGTTCGGCCATGCGATCCTCGACGACAAGATCTATCACAAAGGCCTGCTGGACTTCAAACAAGACATCGCCGAGCGCCAGGCCCAACTCGACACACTCAACGATCCGCGGGCCTATGAGAAGGACCAGGAGTACCGGGCCATGGCGATCTGTATCGACGCGGTCGTGACGTTCGCGCAGCGCTACGCGAACAAGGCATCGGAACTGGCCCAGGCCGAGCGCGACCCGGCCCGGCGGCGCGAACTGGAGCAGATCGTTGAGGTGTGCGCTCGCGTCCCGGCGCACGCCCCGCGCAACTTCTGGGAAGCACTGCAGGCCTACTGGTTCGTGCATCTTTCGGTCATCACGGAACTGAACACGTGGGATTCGTTCAACCCGGGGCGCCTCGACCAGCACCTGTACCCGTTCTACGGCAGAGAGACAGAAGAGGGGACCCTAACGCCGGAGAACGCGAAGGAACTGCTGCAGTGCTTCTGGGTCAAGTTCAACAACCAGCCCGCCCCGCCGAAGGTGGGCATCACCGAGGAGCAGAGCGGCACGTACACCGATTTTGCCCTGATCAACGTCGGAGGCCTGACGCGCGCAGGCGCCGACGGCGTCAACGACGTCTCTTACATAATTCTGGATGTGGTCGAGGAGATGCGTCTGACGCAGCCCAGTTCCTGCATCCAGATCAGCAAGTCCAATCCCGACCGGTTCCTGAAGCGGGCCTGTGAAGTCATTCGCACGGGTTTTGGCCAGCCTTCGGTGTTCAATACCGACGTCATCGTCAAGGAAATGCTCCACGACGGCAAGTCCATGCAGGACGCCCGTGACGGTGGGCCCAGCGGCTGCGTGACCATCAGCGCCTTCGGCAAGGAGAGCTGCACGCTCACCGGGTACATCAACTGGCCCAAGATCTTCGAGTTGGCCTGTCACGATGGTCGTGACCCGAGGACGGGCGAGCAGGTCGGACCCCAAACAGGCGACACCCGGGAGTTCACGTCTTACGATCGGTTGATGGACGCCTACCGCACGCAACTGGCCTACTTCCTCGATCTGAAGATCGCGGGCAACAATATCATCGAGCGACTCTACGCCAATCATCTACCCGCGCCGTTCATGTCGGTGGTCATGAGCGATTGCATCGCCCGCGGGATCGACTACCACGCCGGCGGCGCCCGATACAACCCGACGTACATTCAGGGCGTCGGCATCGGGACGGTGACCGACTCGCTGGTCGCGGCCAAGTATCACGTCTTTGAGAAGCAGGATATCACGATGGACGACCTGCTGACCGCGACGGAGGCGGACTTCGCCGGCTGCGAGCCGTTACACCACACTCTTCTGAACCACACGCCGAAGTATGGCAACGACGACGATTACGCTGACACGATCACCGAAGATCTGTTCAACACCTACTACGACCTGCTCAATGGCCGGCCCAATACGAAAGGCGGCAAGTACCGCGTCAACTTATTGCCCACCACCGTGCACATCTACTTCGGATCCGTCACCGGTGCCTCGCCGAGCGGGCGCAAGGCGGGCGAACCGGTCTCTGACGGCATCTCCCCCAGCCAGGGCGCCGACACGCAAGGTCCGACGGCCATCATCAAGTCCGCCGCCCGGATCGACCACGCCCGCACAGGCGGGACCCTGCTGAACATGAAGTTCAATCCCCAGGTCCTGGCCGGCGAGAGTGGTATCGAGAAGCTCACCCACCTGGTCCGAGCCTACTTCAAGCTCGACGGACACCACATCCAGTTCAACGTCATCAAGGCCGAGACCCTCCGCGCGGCCCAGAAGCAACCCGAGAAGAACCGCGACCTGATC
>Ga0208279_1000404_pt1 | contig 35980 bp, 34 predicted proteins | sample AntAceMetag02UKM_FD_184766 | JGI IMG/M metagenome (GOLD analysis project Ga0208279, IMG submission 184766) | Saline lake microbial communities from Ace Lake, Antarctica - Antarctic Ace Lake Metagenome 02UKM (SPAdes) (version 2) | ecosystem: Environmental > Aquatic > Non-marine Saline and... | reverse complement strand
GTCAGAGAGCGATCAAGCTCCAAACGGTCTTTGAATACCAAGGGACGTACGACCTGCCCTCTGACTAGCTCTAGTGACTTCTGTTTGTATCGACAATCAATACTGCTTTCTTAATATACAAGGGACGTGCTTCTGCGCGTCCGCCAGACAGTCACATGCGGTCACGACAAAGCGTGGCTCTCCAAGATCTTTTTCTTCGGTTGAGATGACAGAAAAATTTATATTTGCAAACTACGAGTGCCGATCTATACAAACAGGGTTGAATTAAAGGGAGAACGAATATGAAAATTCAAATTTACGGAACAGGCTGTGCGAAATGCAAAGCACTATTTGAAAATGTCGGCAGGGCGGTTGCTGAAAGCGGTATTGCGGCCGAGGTGGTTAAGGTTGAGGATATTCAAAAGATTACCGATGCGGGTGTATTCTTTACGCCGGCCATTGCCGTTGATGGTCAGGTTAAAAGCTCGGGTAAGTTGCTGAGCGTGGATGATATAAAAAAACTTATTACGTAAATAGACACTGCATCATGAAATGAAGGAGGTGTTCAATGAAGGGATATGCAAAAATGTGTATGGCGTTGTTGGTGGCCCTTGTGGGCGCGGGTCTGGTATGCGGTGCAAGTCTCGCTGCGGATAAACCCGCCCAGGGGTCTTCTGATTATGTTCAGGCCTTTTATTTTCATGCTACGTATCGCTGCAAAACCTGCACGACTATTGAGCAGTACAGCCGTGAGACGATTGAGACGAATTTTAAGGAACAGTTGGATAAAGGGACCTTGCGCTTCGCTGAGGTTAATTTCGACGAGCCCGAAAACCGCCATTATTTGCAGGATTATAAGCTTACGTACCGTTCTCTGGTTATTGTGCGCTATAAAGACGGCAAGCAGGTTACCTTTAAAAACCTTGAGAAGATATGGCAGCTCAAGGACAACAAGGTTGATTTTTCAAAGTATGTTAAAACCGAAATTGAGACCTTCCTCAAGGAGTTGTAATGGAATTGAGCGCCATTCCGGTCATAAGCGCGCTTTGGCTTGGCATTTTGACCTCAATCAGTCCCTGTCCGCTGGCGGCCAATGTCGCTGCGGTTTCATTTATCGTCAAGGGCGGCACGCGTACATCAGCTGTGCTATCGTCGGGAATTGCCTACACGCTGGGCCGCGCGTTCGCCTACATGGCCCTTGGCTGGGTGATCAGCGCTTCTCTCTTAAATGTTCCGGCAATGGCCTATTTTCTGCAGACTTCAATGCCGAAAATTCTGGGGCCTGTACTGATCATAACCGGACTGTTGCTGCTCGGGGTATTCTCCTTTTCGATGCCGGGGTTCATGGTTTCGCAGGAGGGTGCTGAAAAATTGAGGAAAGCTGGCGTACCCGGAGCGCTGGTTATGGGGATGCTGTTCGCACTCGCTTTTTGCCCGGTTTCGGCTGCGTTTTTCTTCGGTAGCCTCATACCGCTTGCCGTCTCTCAGTCCTCCACGATAGCGCTGCCCCTGATCTACGGTGTGGGAACCGGTTTGCCTGTTTTACTGTTCGCGCTGGTGATCGTGTTTGGCATCAGCACTGTCAGCCGAATTTTTCATGTTGTGTCAAAAACTGAATACTGGGTCAGGCGTGCGACCGCGGTGGTGATGATTCTGGTGGGAGTCTATTTGATTCTGCTGCACATTTTTAACATCAATATTTTCGCGTGATCTGTGTAGGGCAGGGGATTACGGTTCGGCGGGTTTTGTAACATGCAGCGCCAACCACCGGGCATCCTGTGAACAGGACGCAACCCGATGCTTTTCATGGGCGGGAATCAGCAGATAATCACCGGCTTTCAGGTTGAGACTTTCATCCTCAAAGTTAAGCACAGCCTTGCCGCGTACCAGCAGTACTCATTCATCACTATCCTGATCATACCAAAAGTCCGGATCACTGCCTTGTCCGCGTGAGATGATCTGTTCGAGTTTGAAGCCGGCGCGCTCCAACAGGGGCACGAAAAGCTTGTCATTCTCGCTGTCCGCAATCGGTTCAAATATATTGCCTGTCGTAATCATGCTTTATGCCCGGCATAACGTTGCGCTCAGGTGGCGGCCTGTAAGGGGCATTACCTGAGCGCAACGTTATGTTTGTTTTCGCTTACTATTGTCAGCCTTGTCTTGCGATCTACCTATTCTAAAAGAGTCGATAATGCCGATAATCCAGCAGATGCCAAACAAATAGGTTGATACATTAACCAGGTCTGCGCTGTCAGTTAGTTGTTTTGATAGTGCCTCTGTTATTTTATTTATATCAAGAGGAATTTCACCCGTTTGAATTTTCGTACTTAGCTCCTGTGCTATTTCCACAGTGGCAACCATTATCAAGCATAGGCATACACTAGATATGATTGCCAATAGAGCGCCAGGAATCAGCTTTTTTAGAAAAAAGTGACCGCTGCCAGGAAATACCAAAGCTGATAATAAAGATGCTTTTACTGATTTGTGCATGAGGTTGACCAATGTTTAGCGTAGGGTTTGTCTGAAAAATAACAATTAATATACGAAGGTCTGAATCTTCGGAAATCTTCAAAGATATTGTGGGTTTAATATAGCAAAATTTTAAAATTGTCCATTTTTTATATTATTGACTTCGTATTTACTGGTTATTACCATGATATACGGCGGTCGTAAAACATCGGAAAATCGGCAGGCACAATGTTACAGAGTTTGATTATTAAGGACTTCCAGTTCTTTTTTGTTGAACTAATCGGTTCGAATCGGATCACGTTTCACAGGTCAACAAGGGATGCGGGCATTTGCGTTTTTTGATTATATGCTATAAGACAATCTGTATGGCCAACTGCAAACAAGTCGGAGGGTATGGAATGGTGAAACCATGTATTGTATTAATTTTTATGGGGTTGTTTTGCATGGCATCAACCGGTTCAGCCTACGAGGCAGCGTATCAAAAGACACCCAACGGCACGATAGAAATTAAAACAATACCGGCTGCAAAGCTGATGGTTGCCGAAGCTGCCGGAGACTATTTTGACGGCAACAACGATATGTTCAGGAGTTTGTTCGGCTACATAAGTTCCAATGATGTTTCCATGATGGTGCCGGTGGAGGCGCAGGTTGAGAAAACCCAAATGAAGTTTTATGTGGGCAGCAGCGACATTGAAAAAGATTTGCTCGACCAGGGAGATGTAACGGTGGTGAACGTCCCGGAGCGAATGGTCGCTTCGGTCGGCATCCGGGGGAGTTATTCGAAAAAGCAATTCGAGGTTAACAGGGACAAGCTTGTTGTCTGGCTGGGCGAGAATACGCAGTATCAGTCAACAGGCGAGGCCTATGCCGTGTACTGGGACACCCCGTTCGTGCCATGGTTCATGAAGCACTCCGAGGTGCATATTCCCGTGACTGATCAGATACAATAGGAAGAAGCATACATTTAGACTGTTTCGGATTGCGCATTTTTTTCTTTCAAGGTTTTACATTTCTTTACAGCGCTGACTGATTTCGTTCGGGAATGCCGTTTAAAGAGAGAGCAGTCTGAGAACATGATTAACCAATTGCGCAAAAAAAGGAAAAACTTATCCTGACTGCAATTCTTAATTTATATAATTGCGTATAATTAAATTGAAATTATTAAAAAAATCGTTAAAAAGTTATTTTTTTTTATTCTGGGGTTGATAAATCTTCTACATGACAACATACTTAAGGATAACAAGCGGTAGTACGGAAACGGATTCTGGCAGTTGTTGATACTGATAATGGGTATACCGCGCATCATATAAAATTCTACAAGCGGTAGTACGGAAGCTGAATTCTGGTAGTTGCTGATGATGGGTATACCGCATATTGTATTTTTTGTTTCGACGAGTTTGGGCCTCTGGTGCCTGATACACAATACCAGTTGAGCACCGAACTCATACTGCAGAACGGTGCCTTTTTTTACCCGGGCGATGGTCTGCAGAGAACATAAATATGTATGATCGTTGGCACGAGAAACGTACAAACAGTGCCATCATGGGAGGAAAGACGATGAAGAAACTTACATTCAGTTTGATTGGGTTTGCATTTCTGCTGTTCGTGCTCAGTGCCAATGCAGCAGGGTTGGGAGAGGACTGCAGTGTTGATGCGGACTGTGACGACAGCGTGTACTGTAACGGCATAGAGTCCTGCAGCTCGGAAGGCAGTGTCTGTGTTACCGGTGAGCCTGTTGTCTGCGACGAGGGATTCTGCGACCTGGATATTGATCGCTGTGTGGAATGTCTGGAAGATCTTGATTGCCCTGACAACGGAACACCTTTTTGCAGTGACACGCTTGAATGCGTGGAATGCCTCGAAGATTTGGACTGTGCTGACGATGAAATCTGTGAGATGGGTACGTGCACTGAGGAGAGTATCTGTAACCTGTTTATCAGGCCGCCGAAACTCAACTTGAAGAAGGGTGTCAAACCGGTTAAGCAGATGTTTACTATCAAAGGCATTAAGGGCGAAGATGGTTTTGACCCTGAGGGTGAAATTGATTTTGGTCCTTGCGAGATTATCGAATCATTTGTGGCCGGCGACAGTGATGTGCTGAAAGTCCGCATCGTGGTGCCTGATAATGCCACGTTCGAAGGTGACTTTCTTGATGTCCAGGTCGGCGACTGCGTCGGTCAGGTTTTTCTCAAAAAACCGGGTGATAAACAAGCCCTGAAGCAACAAAAGAAACAAGAAAAACTGGCTCTGAAGGAACAAAAGAGACTGGAGAAGGAAGCAAGAAAAGCGGCCAAAAAAGCTGCAAAGGAGGCTAAAAAGACTGCAAAATAGTTTTTAGCTTTATGAATAAATATCCTGGCCGGGGACTGTTCCAGTCCCCGGCCTTTTTTTGTTTACGGCGTAGGGGGGCTTAGTTCCGCAGCAAGGTTGCTGCTCGAAAAAATCGATATACTGATAATTTATCGGGCAGGGTTACGCTTGACGATAGCAGCCTGTTGAATCAACTGGCTTGTTATCCATATGATTTAAATTGTTTATGACCGGTGAAGACAACGCCAGCAGACGTGTGCACTCGCAGTTTTTACTGCGGCACAAATAGTTTTGATGTAGAAGAACGTTTAGGCGAGAACGCCTATGTTTCCAGAAGCAATTGATTCAAGCAGTGCTAGGTGCTGAGAGAGTATATTCTTATTGGGCAATCTGCATTTTGCGCATTTCGTTATACAGGAACCTGACCAGCGTATATTCAAAGGGTGACCCGGTCTCATAGTAGCGAAAGGTTTCTCTGTGGCGTTTGTCAATGGCTTCTATCGCATACAGACTTAATTCAATGGCCCGCTTGTGTTCACTGCTGCAATTTCTATAGGGGTCGATGGCCGCCATAACCAGCATCCTTGTCGCCGTATCGACCGCAAGGCCGGAGGCATCCCGCACGTTGGAAGGTCCGAAGATGGGCAGCACCAGGAAAGGACCGCTGCCTACCCCGTAGTGCCCCAGCGTTTGTCCAAAATCTTCGCTCTCACGCTCAATTCCCATGGGCGTTGCCCAGTCAAAAATACCAACAATACCAATGGTGCTGTTAATAGCAAATCGCCCGGTTGTGTTGAGTGTTCCCTGGCCTTTTAGTTGAAAAAAGCAGTTAGTGAAATTGAATAGCTCTCCAATGTTGCCAAAAAAATTACTTACACCCGTTTGTACCACGTTTGGCGTAACCGTTTCATACCCTCCCACAACCGGCAGGAAGACATACTTGTCAAAATAGTAATTAAACCGGTACATGCGGCGGTTAAACCCTTCCCAGGGATCATGCACGTCTATGGGGTAGGTGACATCCTCTTTAATAACCGTATCTGCGGCATGCATGGGTGGGATGATCGGATCAGGCGCAGGTTGTACACCGGCACAGCCGGACAGGATTACGCACGCACATATCGCAACAAAAGCACAGGTTACAAGAGGTTTATTCATATTGATGTTCCTTATAGTTTGAAAAAGTCGGTTACGTACTGCACAAAAGTCCGGTCATCCATATTACCGCAGTGCCCGCCGTTAGGGTAAATCTTAGCCCGTGCGCCGAACAGTGTGCGCACATAGTCAAGCTCCCCCGAGGATAGAATCAGATCATCTGCATTGGTTACTACCCCGATTTTTTCAGCTTTTTTCAGGTACGGCTCGATGTACTGCAGGCTCTCCATGTCTATGAGTGCCTGTTCGGTAAGTTCCGGCTGTCTGGCCTTGAAATACGGGAAAAACAATTCCTTAAAGTAATCAAGAAAAGCAATACGAAAGGTCACCTTGGCATAGTCAGTGAATGAATCATTGCGGGTGGGAATTCTGTTTTTAGGAATGATATAGCCGCCGCCGTTCATGATATCGGCTGTGATTATCATATTGCTTGATGAAGTGCGGAAGACAAAACCGATCAGGCCGGCGGAAGTTTTTCTGCCGGGAGGATAGTGCTGATAAACTTTATACAGAAAATCAGGATCCTGGAACTTGATTCGATCATGGCCTTGGGTCGCTCGGGAAAGCTTGCTGAAAACATCCTGTATCCAGCTGTCTATATTGTTGAGCCCCCCGGGCACATTGTTATCAAGCATTTTGTCAAGGATTGCAACCGAGTTATACAGGCTCACCGCCGGATTGATCATCAGAACCTTTTTAAAGTCAAAAGCATGTTCTGCATCATCGAGCTTAGTAACAAAAGCTGCCTGGGTTGCACCAAGGCTGTAGCCGGTGAGGTAAAATTCAGAAACCTCGATTTTGTCCTTTATCTGTTGCCAGGCAACCTGCATTACCCGGTAGAGGTCACGTGCATCGTCTTCAAGGTGACCGGGTAGAGAGCTCTGGGACGCGGTGACGATGAAGTTCGGGGTGGTTGGCGAAGAAATTGAAATAACATGGAACCCGGCCTGGTAAAATGCCTTTTCCATCATTTGCATTTTTGCTGAACGATAGTTCGTTCCGGTTCCGGCAATCACAAAGATAAGTGGTGCTTGCTCTTTTTGCCAGGCAAAGGAGCAGAAAAGGCTCTCGTTATAAAACAGGGCATCAGGAATCGCGCGGTCTTCGAATATCGTGAGGTCAAGTCGCTTGCGTCTGATTTCCTTGGGAAGCTCCGGCTTGTTGGCAACCGGGGTGCCGACAACTGTTGCCTCATAGGGGTCATTAATCGGGTACGAATACTCTTCGGCAAATGCAGACGAGAACAGCAGAGCTGTTATTGCCATCCCGGCGAATAATCTTTTAATCATACTAAGCCTCCTTTATGTAGGCAGGTGTTTTTTAGCACATCAATGCTACACACGTAGTTCAAGCGTTAACTCTTTCTTTGAGTGGCGGCCACTATAAATGAGAATATTATGCTTGTCAAAAAAGAAATAATTTCAGGTGGGGCATGGGCATCTCATGTTCTTTATTTTGTATCGACAAATATAGTAAATCTTGGGGGGGCTCGCTATTGTACTTTGGTACAGTATTGAAATTCAGGAAGAAATTGATTCTTTGACAGGGGGTCTGATGCTCCGGACGGGGTGAAGAATTTTTCATAGGGGGGATATTCAAATAGTTTTTTTCTTTGCTCTCTGATGATCCTTTAAAAAAAAGGCCCTGCACGCCAGGCGGCAGGGCCTTTGAGGTTGATGGTGTGGTTGTGTAGCTTTACATCGGGATATTACCGTGCTTTTTGGCCGGGCGAACTTCGCGCTTGTTGCGCATGGCTGATAGTGAGCGGTAGAGTACTTTGCGGGTATCAGTCGGCAGCAGAATATCATCAACGTAGCCGCGCTCTGCAGCTATGTAGGGATTTGAAAACAGTTCATTGTATTCATCAATTTTTTCGGTACGCTTAGCCTTGGGATCATCTGCACCCTTGATTTCACGGCGGTGGATGATGTTGGCTGCTCCGGCTGCGCCCATTACAGCGATTTCAGCGCTGGGCCAGACATAGACAAAGTCTGCGCCAAGGTGTTTGGAACACATTGCAATGTAGGCGCCGCCGTAGGTCTTGCGGGTGATCAAGGTCAATTTCGGCACATTGGCCTCTGAATAGCTCCACAGGATCTTGGCGCCGTGACGGATGATGCCGTTGAATTCCTGATCGGTGCCGGGCAGGCACCATGCTTGCTCTGGGGGATTCTCTTTTATTTGGGCTGAAGCTGGAATTTTGTTTTATGTAGTTCCAAACAGGATGGACTCCGGTTTTCACCGGAGTGATGCTTCTCTGGTATTTTGGTATAGCTGCTTGGCCTGCGGTTTTGCTCAACCATGTTAAAAATTCAGGGAAAACATTATTCTAAACTCAAGTGCTTATCACAATGCGTACTTTCAACCGGCACAGCTGTTCTGGAATTATGTGGGTGCTCCAAGTTATATTTCTTTTTTAGGAAAGAATTGAGCTGAATATGGTAATACCTGTCTGCGGTTGTATTTAATGATTCTTGTTTGCTTAAACAACGGCTCAAGGGTGATTCAATAAAGCCGACAGACTTATTCTGGTGGCCGAGCCTTAACCATAGCTCATAGTCTTCGTATCCGCTTCCCTGTTCCAATAGATGTTCACTGTATGCGCCGCAAGCGATCAGTTCCTGACGTTTAAACATGGCTATAACGGAGATGTAATTGCCCGTGAGTAGTTTCTTTATATCAAACGGATTGTTGGAGACTTGGAAACAAAACGAATTTGACTCATCATACACATCAACGGCAGCATAGCAGGCGATCAAGGAGCGGTTATTGCGTATGGTTTTTAGGTGTTCTGCCAGGCAAGCAGGGTATATTTCATCGTCGGCGTCCAGGATGAAGACGTAATCCCCCCCGGCCTGCTGTATCCCCAGGTTCCGGCTGTGTGCTACGCCAGTATTGGTTTGCTTGTCAATGATGGTTATTGGCACACCGCAGGAGAAGAAGGCGCGGCACTGGGGCAGGGGGTTGTCGGTTGAAGCATCGTTAACGATGATGATTTCGATATCCTTAAGGGTATTATTGAGAACTGATCGCAGGCAGGCGTCTATATACGCTGCATAGTTGTATAAGGTAATGACAACCGATACGGTGATCAGCCGGTTATACGAATCGTTTTTAATAATCCTGCGCTGCTGTTCATTGAAAAGGCTGATGTTATTCAGCTGCTGCAGCCGGGTTTCTTCATGTGAAGCTATGAGAGTTTTGTCCTGCACTCTGACAATTCTTTTTTCAAAGAAACCATGCTTTGTATAATGCTTAATTGCATCCCCTTTAGACCTGAGGCCGGCTTGACGCAGGTCGGGATAAAGCTCAAGGTAGTATTTCCAGTCAAAATTTTTCAGTATAACACTTTTGCCCGGTCTGTTGCTTCGAAAAACTGCTGCATGTGCTACGGATCCCATGTTACGCAGTGTGCGAAGGGCTTTGTTGAAAAGGCTGATTTTCATTGTTGTAGGATGTCAGAGAAGAATTATGAAAGCAATCATATTCGAATGAACTTTGTGCTACTCTGTTTGGGTGAACGCTATACCGCGTTAAAAAAAAGGCCCTGCGCGCATGCGTGCAGGGCCTTTGAAATAACCGGTGTGCGTGTGTGCCCTTACATCGGGATATTACCGTGCTTTTTGGCCGGACGAACTTCGCGCTTGTTGCGCATGGCCGAAAGTGACCGATAAAGTACCTTGCGGGTATCAGTCGGCAGCAGAATATCATCAACGTAGCCGCGCTCTGCAGCTATGTAGGGATTTGAAAACAGTTCATTGTATTCGTCGATTTTCTCGGCGCGCTTAGCTTTGGGATCATCTGCACCCTTGATTTCACGGCGGTGGATGATGTTGGCTGCTCCGGCTGCGCCCATTACAGCGATTTCAGCGCTGGGCCAGGCATAGACAAAGTCAGCGCCAAGGTGTTTGGAACACATTGCAATGTAGGCGCCGCCGTAGGCCTTGCGGGTGATCAAGGTCAGTTTCGGCACATTGGCCTCTGAATAGCTCCACAGGATCTTGGCTCCATGGCGGATGATGCCGTTGAATTCCTGATCGGTGCCGGGCAGGTAGCCGGGAACATCAACAATGGTCAGCAATGGGATGTTGAACGCATCACAGAAGCGTATAAAGCGGGCGGCCTTGTCCGAGGCATCCACGTCGAGTGCTCCGCCCATCACCAAGGGCTGATTGGCGATAATGCCGATAGATTCTCCGCCCAGGCGTGCAAAGCAGGTGACCATATTTTGGGCGTAGTGTTCATAGGGCTCAAAGTATACGCCTTTGTCAACGATAGCAGATATGACCAGTTTGATGTCATAGGGCTGGTTGGGATTGTCCGGTATAATTGATTCCAGATCAGGGGCAGGGCGCTCGGTCGGATCGCCGGTATCGCACACCGGTGCATCCTCCATGTTGTTCGCAGGCAGATACGACAAAAGCTCCTTGATCATGTCAAGTGCGTCGTGGTCGTCTTCTGCAGCAAATTGCGCGCAGCCGCTCTTGGTGTTATGCATCATGGCGCCGCCGAGTTCTTCGTGAGTGGTTTCCTCGCCGGTTACTGCCTTGATGACCTGAGGGCCGGTAATGTACATGTAGCTTGAATTCTTTACCATGAAGACAAAATCAGTCATGGCCGGTGAGTACACTGCTCCGCCGGCAGTTGGTCCCATTATACAGGTGATTTGCGGGATAACGCCGGATGCGGCTGAATTGCGGTAAAATATTTCACCAAAGCCAAACAGTGCGTCAATGCCTTCTTGGATACGCGCACCGCCGGAGTCATTCAATCCAACGCAGGGGCACCCGGCCTTCATGGCCAGGTCCTGAACTTTGACAATTTTTTTCGCATGCATTTCACCCAAAGAGCCGCCGCGGGCGGTGAAATCCTGGGCAAACACATAAACAGTGCGGCCGTTGACCAGTCCGTAGCCGGTAATAACGCCGTCGGCCGGGATATTGACTTTCTGCATGCCAAAGTATGTGCAGCGGTTGCGCACGAACATGTCGACTTCCTGAAAGGTGTCGGGATCAAAAAAATAGTCGATGCGCTCACGGGCGGTTAGTTTGCCTTTTTCATGCTGGCTGGCAACCCCCTTTTCACCGCCCTGTTTAAGAAGGGTCTCTTTGCGTTTGATCAGATCTTCACGTTTTTCGCTGACACTCATGAGATAAATCTCCTTTCATGATAAATGGCTTCAGTGAGATAGGTCACTGTATTTATTCGCCGTAGCCGGGGCTTTTCTTGCCCCGCAGGATAGCTGCACAGTGTGCTGTTTGATCCAGCAAGATAGAGCTCTATACTATTATCGAAACAGCATATTTTGTCAATATATATCCCCTGAAATAGCTCAAAAGAGCTTTGTAAGAAATCCCAGGCGCGAAAAAACAAAAAATAACAATCCGGGATTACTAACTCCGTGGTATATACTTTTTGAACATTGAACCCTTGCGAGTTGTGAGTAAAGAGTTGGGAGTTCGGAGAAAAAACATAAAACAATGAGTGGTGTTCTTTTTTATGCTCCAAACTCAAGACTCCGAACTTTGAACCTTAAACCTTGAACCTTAAACCTTGAACATTGAACATTGACTCTAAAGCATGATGAAACGTATCCCGGAACAGGAACTGATGGTTGACCCTGAGCAGGCGCAGGCCTATGCCTCAGCTGATTTTGAGCAGCCGCATTCAATGTTTATAGATCTGTTTAGCGATAGTTTTAGCGCGGTTGTTGATAAAGCGCATGTGCTTGATCTTGGTTGCGGGCCGGGTGATATAACCTTTCGGTTCGCGCGCTCATGGCAACAGTGCAGTGTGCATGGCATTGACGGCTCTGATGCCATGCTGCTGCATGCGGAAAAAACCCTTGGGGCTGAATCTTCGCTACAGCACAGGGTGTGCTTTTTCAAGGGATTGTTGCCGGATTTAGCTCTGCCCCGTTCTCAGTATGACATCATAATCAGTAACAGCATCTTGCACCACCTTCCGGATTCGACAGTCCTGTGGCAAACCGTGAAAGCATTTGCTGCGCCGCAGGCTTTGATATTTATTATGGATTTGAAAAGGCCCGCAAGTATTACCGAGGCAGCTCAATTGCGGGACTCTTATGCGAAAGACGAGCCCGAGGTGCTTCGAACGGATTTTTACAATTCTCTTCTGGCAGCTTTTGAGGTTGGAGAAATACAGGTCCAACTTCGGGATGCAGGGCTTGCAGATCTTAGCGTGAGGGCCGTCAGCGATCGGCATCTTGTTATCAGCGGACGCATGCCCGGTTGAAAACTAACAGGCAGCGAAATCGTAGTGTTTGCTTTTTGAGGGCCTGTTCAGGGTTAATCCAACATCTCCATTATTTTACCGCAACATATCGGTATTCTTTCATTTTTCTTTAAATTTATATACTTGTTGCACTGCTGACAGTAATAGCTGCCGTCTTTGTCGGCCCGCGGGTCAGGGGAGTCATGCACTGCGTCAGTCCGCATTCCCTCAATTACAAATCGTGCATATGTATTCTTTTGCGGAATATACTCGCCAACAGGCTCCAGTTTTTTGTTAAATCCGGCACAGTCTATCACAAGACGCCAGAGCGTCTCAAGGTTGGTTGTCTCATGTTCATTTTCAGGGGTCAGTTCAACCAGGTCTTTATCAATCGTAATCTTCATGGAATCGATTCTCCTGTGCTATGTGTGTGCTGTATGCTTATTCACCGGTTCTTTTATTAGCATGAAAATAAATGAAGTACAGTATTTTGTTGCCTGCATGCAGTAGCCGTGTTTTACTGCGCCCGTAACCTGACCTTGATATCTTGACTTTATTTGTCCCATCATGGATATTCAGGACAATGCTAAAAATGTGAATATGAGGAGTATTGCAATGATTATTGATTTTCATAACCATTTAAGCCCACCTGCATCTCCCTATCGCATGGAGGCCGGGATGTACCTTGAGGCTATGGATGAGGCCGGTGTTGATAAGCTCGTAGTGCTGGGTAAGGATTACGGGTTTTCAGGAGATAGGCGCAATGATAATCTTGCCGACGAGGATACGGCGGCATTTGTAGAGGCTCACCCCGATCGTTTTATCGGCTTTACGGCAGTGCACCCCGACCGTGAAGTAGCGGTCAATGTAGAGCGCATTGAACGTGCAGTGAATGAGCTTGGCCTGCGCGGCGTTAAGCTTAATCCTGCCTCAGGATTTTATCCCAATGACAAGCGGCTCTACCCGGTCTATGAAAAAATTTCAGAGCTTGGTATCCCGGTTGTTATTCATATGGGAATTAAACCACCGTCTGAAGAAAGCAGGCTAAAGTATTGTCATCCCATATATATTGATGATATTGCTGTTGACTTTCCCGATATGCATATTGTGATTGCGCATGCTGCCTACCCCTGGGTAGAAGACCTGGTAATGGCAGCGCTGTATGCGCCGAATGTGTCGGTTGATATTTCAACCCTTAACCAGATTGAGGATGTGCTGGGCTATCCGGTTGTGCTGCCGACTTTGAAAACTCTTCACCGGGCTCTGGGCTCGGGCCGCATCCTTTTCGGTTCAGACGGTATATTTAATTTGGAGGCGCTGATCAGTGCGGTGCGGAAGGCTGATTTTCTCACTGACAAAGACCGTGAGTTGATATTCTATAAGAATGCTCTGAAGTTGCTTGGTGGTGGGTCCTAGCCGCTTGCTGGGGTCTTTATGCTGCAGCACAGCTTGTCTTATTTTCTGTTTGCGATTTTAAATACGGCATTAATCAATTCATCAATTTTCATCTGCCCTTCGCCCTGCACAATGGCATCGCTTACGCAGCTTTCTACATGGCGTTTCATGACAATGCGCGCCACGCCGCTAAGAGCTTTTTCGGCTGCGCTGATCTGGTTGATGATATCAATGCAGTATTTTTCATCCTCTACCATTTTCATTATACCGCGTACCTGGCCCTCAACACGCTTGAGTCTAGTGAGCGATTCCTTTTTTACCGTTGTATTGATCATGTTGCATCTCCTTGTTGCACTTGACATACGGTACCCCCGTAGGGTATACTGATACTATAATCCTAAAAACAGACGATGTCAAGAATATGATGTATAGACGCATACTGTATTGCATTATGTTTGGAGCCATGCTGGCCATGGCAGCAACGTTTATGCCTCCGTCAGACGCGCAGGCTATGGGAACGGCATGTCGTTGTTCGGGTGGAGAGTGCAGTTGTTGCTGTGAGCAGGATGCGGCTGAAGGCTTGGTACCCGTGGCTCAGTCCTTGGGCACGGTCGCTTCTGAGGATTGCAGTTGCAGCACCGGGGCGAACCCGTTTGGCGCTGGAGAGACCCGGAAGTCAGCCTATGTTGACTCCTCCAAGGAACGTCTTTCCCAACCCGCGGTTGTTTTTATCGCTGCTGCTTTCCATGCGCCTGCACGCTTGCCCGCAAACCGGCATAAACCTTCGGTTGTTTCCTTCCAATGCCTGTATCTTCTTAATAGTTCCTTTCGCATTTAAGATAAAATACCATCATTTGTTTTATTCTCAATGCGATTATCTGTGCTATAAGCAGAGATATCGTGACATAAATTAATCCCGGATGGAACAATTTTTACGGGAGGGGATATGCGAAAAATAACATTCGGCATTCTCTGTGCGTTGATCATTTTTGCTGGAGTTTTGCCCTACGGGGTAGAGGTCTGTGCAGGGGACAGTGCATCACAGGCACAACCTGTTGCAATACTTGATCTTGACGAACTTATCAAAGAGGCTCTGCAGGCCAATCCTGGCATTACAGCTTCGCAAAAAAAACGTGATGCGCTGTGGGAACGCACACCGCAGGCAAAGTCCTGGGATGATCCGCGTCTTTCTTTCGGGGTGCGCAACCTGTCGACAGAGGATCGCGATTTCGACGAAATTGACATGACCATGAAGGAGGTTTCTATCTCCCAGGTCATACCAATGCCGGGTATAACATCACTGCGGGAAAAAGTCGCCGTTCAGGAAGCTAAAAGTGCTGACAGAATGTTCGACTACACGCGGTTGCAGATCATCAGGGCGGTCAAAAAAGCCTATTTTGAATTGTACCGTATCAACTGCTCTATCAGCACAACCGAGAAAAACAAGGAATTGCTGAGCCAGTTCGCCGAAATAGCCCAGTCTCAATATATTGTTGGAAAAGCCCAGCAGCAGGATGTATTGAAGGCACAGGTTGAGCACTCTAAGTTTAACGAACGACTTATTCGGTATAATCAGCAAAAAACAACAGTAATAGCTGAACTCAACCGGCTTTTGGCTCGCGAGGAAACAATGCCGCTGTCTGGAGGCCCAGTGGTGCCGCAGCACCGCATAAGTCAAACGGAGGTCGAGCTTACCTCAGCGGCACAAGTGGGCAATCCCGGCCTTTTGAGTCTTCAGGAGACCATTGCCCGCAATAAAGCCGTCTATGGTCTTGCCAGGAAATCATATGTGCCCGAATTTATGGTTACAGGTGCTTACGGCCAGAGGGAAGACGCTGAACATCCTAAAATGAGACGTTCAGATGTATTCAGTGTTTTGGTGGGTGTCAATATTCCCATATGGTTTAAGAGCAAGCAGAACCGGAAGGTGGCCGAAACGCATTACATGATTGAGCAGTCAAAAGCTGAATACCGGTCGCTTTCAAACGAAATTAAGTACAAAATTAGGGATCTTGTGGCCAGGCAAACTCGTGAAATCGAATTGATAGAGCTGTATGAGAACGGCATTATACCGCAAGCCGCACAATCTCTTGAGTCGGCTGTTGCCGGTTATCAGGTTGGATCAGTTGATTTCTTGACCCTAATTGATAATCAGGTCACACTTTTTAATGCAGAATTACAGGTCAGTACGACACAGGCCCAATACCAGATGAATTTGGCGGATCTGGAGGCGCTTGTTGGAAAAGAACTATTTTGACAGTTCAGTATGTAGCCCACATTCTTGGTAACCACAGGGAGTACCCATGAATATTTCAGCAAAAATATCGGGAAGGTCACGCCTCTGGGTTTTTGCTCTTGTGATTGTCATCTCGTTTGCGTTTGGATATCTGTTTCGGAGTGGAGAACCCAAAACAGAACAGCCCAGTCATGAACAGGTAGAGTCCATTGTCAAGTTCTGGACCTGTTCGATGCATCCCCAGATCCAGCAGCCCAGTCCGGGTCAGTGCCCCCTGTGCGGGATGGATCTGATCCCGATCCGCGAGAATAAGCAGGGGGGCGATGCTCGCAGCATTCAGCTTTCTCCTGTAGCCGTACAGCTGGCCAGTATTACAACCGCTCAAGTTGAACGCAAACGAGTAAGTGCCGAAATCAGGCTCGACGGTAAAATTAACTATGATGAAACCAAAGTTGCAAAAATATCGGCCTGGGTGCCGGGGCGCATTGATCGCCTGTTTGTTGATTTCATGGGTGCAAAAGTTAAAAAGGGTGATCCCCTGGTCGAGTTGTACAGCCCCGAGCTGATTGCTGCCCAGCAGGAACTGCTGATTGGTTTAAAAATGCTCGAGAGCGTATCCGCCCGGCTTAAAGAGAGCTCTCGCCGTAATGTTGATGCCACTCGTGAAAAACTGCGCCTGTGGGGCCTTACCGATGGTCAGATCCGCACGATTGAACGTAGCGGAACCACCACTGAAAAGACGACTATTTATTCCCCGCTCAGCGGCATCGTAATTGAGAAAAACGGCTTTGAGGGAATGTATGTCAAGACCGGGTCGCCTATTTATACAGTTGCAGACCTGTCACAGGTCTGGGTCCGCCTTGATGCCTATGAATCCGATCTTGCATTTATCCGGAACGGGCAGGAGCTATCCTTTGAAACCAGGGCTTGGCCCGGTGAGGTATTTACCGGAAGCATTGCCTTTATCGATCCTATGCTTAATACCGCAACGCGCTCAGTTGCGGTGCGTGTGAATGTGTCCAACCCGGAAGGGAAACTCAAGCCCGGAATGTTTGTCAGCGCGCGGGTTCACTCCTCCATAGAGGCCGATGAGGCGCCGCTGGTCATCCCGGCTACCGCACCGCTCATTACCGGCAGGCGAGCTGTTGTCTACGTGGCCGATCCGCAGGAGGAAGGACTGTTTGCGGGCAGGGAGATCGTGCTTGGTCAACGCGTTGGGAAATACTATGTCGTCAAAGAGGGCCTGCAGGAGGGCGAGCTGGTAGTAACCAACGGTAATTTTAAGATTGACAGTGCGGTTCAAATCATGGCCAAACCCAGCATGATGAATCCGGAAGGCGGCGCCAGTAGTTCAGGCCATAATCACGGACAACCATCTGTCGCCACCCTGGGACCCTTAAAAACGCTTCCAACTTCAAAGGCCTTTAAACAACAATTGGAAAAAACCGTCAGCGCATATTTCGGCATCCAGCAGGCTTTGAGCAAAGATAACCAGGCGCAGGCGCTTGCTGACGCGAAACACGTACTGAAGGCGCTTGACAGTGTTGATATGGGTTTACTGAAAGGCCCGGCTCATATGGCCTGGATGCAACAGCTGGGAAAAGCTCAAACCGCAGCGAAGGAGTTGGTGAAGGCACAAGACATTTCCGGCATGCGTGCTGCTTTTGAAACATTGTCCGACACGCTCTATGCCTCGATACAACAGTTCGGCACAAGCGGTAGCCTGACCATATACCGATTTCATTGCCCGATGGCATTCAATAATCGTGGGGCCTACTGGCTGCAGCAGTCAGAGGAAACTGAAAACCCCTATTACGGCAGTATGATGTTTCGCTGCGGCACAAAAACAGAAACCCTTGCCACAGGCACACAGAGCAAGAAAGAGCATGATCATGAGTAACCTTGCAGACACAACAGGCAGTCCTTCGCTGCTTGACCGGCTCATCCGGTTCTGTCTCGAGATGAAAGTGGTCGTTTTCCTTCTGATCGCGCTTGTGATTGTCTGGGGTGTCTTGGTCGCACCCTTTGACTGGGACCGGGGTATTATCAGTATGTTGCCCCGGGATCCAGTACCAGTTGACGCGATTCCCGACATCGGCGAAAACCAACAGATCGTTTTTACTACCTGGCCCGGCCGCTCACCCCAGGACATTGAAGATCAGATATCCTACCCCTTGACGGTTTCGCTGTTGGGTATTCCCGGCATCAAAACGATCCGCAGTTTTTCCATGTTCGGGTTTTCGTCAATTTACATCATCTTCAAGGAAGACGTGGAGTTTTACTGGTCCCGATCCCGTGTGCTTGAAAAACTTAACAGTCTTTCTGCGGGCACACTCCCCGAAGGAGTGCAGCCGACACTCGGCCCCGATGCAACTGCCCTGGGACAGATCTTCTGGTACACCCTTGAGGGTCGTGACCCGGACGGCAACCCAACCGGAGGCTGGGATTTGCATGAGCTGCGCACTATTCAAGACTGGCAGGTGCGCTATAGCCTGATGTCAGCCGAAGGCATCAGCGAAGTGGCCTCAGTGGGTGGTTTTGTACAGGAATATCAGATCGATGTTGATCCGGCAGCCATGCGTGCCCACAATGTGCGTCTGGACGAAGTTATTTCCGCAGTGCGCAGCGCCAATATCGATGTGGGGGCTCGCACCATTGACGTCAACAAAGTTGAATATGTCATCCGCGGGCTCGGCTTCGTAAAAAGCATCTCTGATCTTAAAAACAGCGTTATTAAGGTTACCGACAACGTTCCGTTGTATGTAAAAGATGTTGGCATCGTCGCCCTTGGGCCGGCCCTGCGACGAGGCGCCCTGGACAAGGGCGGTGCCGAAGCTGTTGGCGGTGTGGTGGTGGTACGCTACGGTGGCAATCCCCTGGCGGCCATAAAAAACATCAAGAAAAAAATCGACGAAATTTCACCCGGGCTGCCTCAGAAAACACTGGCCGACGGCACTGTCAGCAAGGTTACCATCGTTCCCTTTTACGATCGCTCCGGCCTGATCAACGAGACACTAGCCACGCTCAATAACGCCCTGACTGAAGAAATCCTGGTGACCGTGATTGTGATTCTTGTGATGGTCATGCACCTGGGCAGTTCACTACTCATCGCGGTCCTTCTGCCTTTGGCTGTGCTGATGTGCTTTATTGCCATGAAGGCCTTTGGCGTTGATGCCAATATCGTTGCACTTTCCGGCATTGCTATAGCCATTGGCACCATGGTGGACATGGGGATCATTGTCTGTGAGAATATCCTCAAGCACCTGGACAAGGCATCACCCGGTGAAAACCGCCTGGAAGTTATCTATCGGGCAACAAGTGAAGTAGGCAGCGCGGTACTGACCGCCGTTGCCACCACAGTGGTGAGTTTTCTGCCGGTTTTCACCATGGAAGCCGCCGAGGGCAAACTGTTTAAACCACTTGCCTTCACCAAGACCTTTGCGCTCATTGCCTCGGTTATCGTCGCCCTGATGATCCTGCCGCCGCTAGCCCACATTCTGTTTTCACGCCGTTCGCTTAAAAATGTTGTCAGAACCGCATTGTATCGACTGCTCGTTCCGGCAGGGCTTGCGCTGATGTTGTTTGTGAGCTGGTGGGCTGGATTAATCATAGCCGGTATCGGCGTCTACCGATTGCTGCAGCACCGCATACCGGAGCGTATTCGCGAAGTAATGCCCTATCTTGCAACCGTGATAGTCGTTCTGATCGTCGGCACGGTGCTCGCCCGCCATTGGCTGCCGCTTGGTCCAGAAAAAGGTGTCTTTTTAAATTTTTTATTCGTCGGGCTGCTTCTGGGCGGCGTTCTGACATTTTTTTTGGTCTTTCTGCGTTTGTATGAACCGATCCTGCGGTGGTGCCTGTATCATAAAGCCGCTTTTCTGGCGGTACCGTTGATGCTCATACTTTTCGGCCTGCTGACATGGTTCGGTTTTGAATCATTCTTCGGATGGATGCCGGCACCGGTAAAGCGCTTCCCGATTATATCGTCCGTTGCCCACGTATTTCCCGGTTTGGGCAAAGAATTTATGCCGTCCCTGGACGAGGGCTCGTATCTTTATATGCCCACAACCATGCCCCATGCTTCCATTGGAGAAGTGCTGGATGTACTGCAAAAGCAGGACATGGCTTTTCAGGGATTACCCGAGGTGTATTCTGCCGTGGGCAAGCTTGGACGGGCTGAGACCTCTCTTGACCCGGCACCGATTTCAATGATTGAGACTGTTATCAACTACTACCCCGAATACCTGCTTGATGAAAGCGGTCGCAAACTGACCTTTCAGTATGATCCCGACGAAAACGACTTTGTGCGCAACATCAGCGGGAAACCGGTAGTGGCACTCGACGGTAAACCCTACCTGGTTCAAGGGAGCTTCACACGCGATAAAATCGGCAATCTTATTCCTGATTCCGGCGGAATGCCCTTCCGTATATGGCGCCCGGAACTTGACCCCGATCTAAACGACGACCGTGAATACTGGCCCGGCATTAAAAGCCCCGATGATATCTGGGCCGAAATTATTCGTGCCGGTGAAATTCCCGGTACAACTTCGGCACCGGTGCTGCAGCCCATAGCGGCCCGCATTGTCATGTTGCAAAGCGGCATGCGGGCACCGTTGGGTATTAAGGTGAAAGGACCCGACCTTGCAACCATCGATCGCTTCGGCCTTGAGCTTGAACGCCTCCTGAAAGAAGTGCCGGCAGTTGAGCCGTCGGCTGTCTTTGCCGACCGCATTGTAGGTAAGCCCTATATTGAGATTGAAATTGACCGGCGGGCCATTGCACGCTACGGCATAAAAATTGCTCAAGTTCAGGAACTGATTGAGGTTGCTATCGGCGGTAAGCGCATCACTACCACCGTGGAAGGCCGTGAACGCTACCCGGTGCGTGTTCGTTATTTGCGTGAATTACGTGACTCTATTGAAGACCTGGGCACCATCATAGTGCCGACAATGGGATCCGCACAAATTCCGCTTCGACAGTTGGCCGACATCCGCTATGTGCGCGGTCCCCAGGTTATCAAAAGCGAAGACACCTTTCTGGTTGGGTATGTGCTGTTTGATAAAAAAAGCGGCTATGCCGAAGTTGATACGGTAGAGCAGGCCCGGGACTTTTTGCAGGACAAAATCAAGACCGGGGAACTTGTTGTGCCCGCCGGTGTCAGCTACCGCTTTGCCGGAAGCTATGAAAACCAAGTACGCGCCCAGAAGAAACTTGCGCTGGTACTACCCCTGGCTCTTTTTATCATTTTCCTGATTCTCTATTTCCAGTTCCGTTCCACTATGACCACGCTGCTTGTTTTCTCTGGCATTATAGTGGTCTGGGCAGGAGGCTTTATCATGATCTGGCTCTATGGGCAAAGCTGGTTTTTGAACTTCTCTCTGTTCGGCACCAATATGCAGGAACTTTTTCAGATACATCCGATCAACCTGAGCGTTGCTGTCTGGGTAGGATTTCTGGCCCTGTTTGGCATTGCCTCTGATAACGGTGTGGTGGTTGCCACCTATCTCAAACAGACATTTGCAAAGAACAAACTTGACTCCATTGAACAAATACGCCAGGCCGCACTTGAAGCTGGTATCAGGCGAGCGCGTCCCTGTATTATGACAACAGCCACCACCGTTCTTGCTCTGCTGCCTATCCTCAGCTCAACAGGGCGCGGTGCTGACATAATGGTTCCCATGGCCATACCTTCTTTCGGCGGCATGGTAATAAGTATCGTGACTATCTTGATAGTTCCAGTTCTTTATTGTGCAGTGCAAGAAATGAAACTAAAAAATTAAATAGTGGGTTGTAAAGCAGCCTCAGCTGTTAAAAAAATGATCGGTTGAATTGGCCTGATCAGTGGAATGGTATGTTAGACTACCCACTATTTTTCTTTGCTTGACAATCACGCATGCAGCAAGAATAATCATACGAGACCGAAAAGCGGCCCGGGATGCTACCCATTGCAGGGTACATTCGATATGGATGTTCGCACATGAAAGATTGACGGCCGATGTCGTGCGCAAAGAAAAATCCCTGCCCGGATTGTACTTTCTGTCAATGGTGTTCCGATACCCGTTGCGCGGTGTGCCTTGGTACCTGTTCGCGATGCCCCAAAAAAAACACACAGGAGCAGATTGATGAATATGAGAGCAATAACCCCGACCGCCCTGATGCACATCAGCCGATTTTTTATAAAAAAAATTCCGACAGCAGTTAAGACAGCTTTTATTGTGGCTGTAGCCCTGCTCGTCCAAAGTTCGGATTGTCCTGCAGCCTCTGACGCTGATATGAGCAAGCTGCAGCCCGGCATGCCTTTGCCCGCACTACTCATTCAGCAGGACCTAACCAGAGATCAGCGGACGTATCTGGGTTTGCGCAATGGGTTTTTGGGCATGTTCGCCGCTCAGGAATTTAAACCCTCCGACGTTGCGGCAGAGGTATTGGTGATTGAATTTTTTAATATTCACTGCACGTCCTGCCAGCGTCAGGCTCCTGTCATGAACGAGGTCTTTGAGCGGATCAACTCTCACAGAATTATGCGTGACCAGGTCAGGTTTTTCGGTATCGGCGTGGGCAATACCGCGATAGAAGCCGATTTGTTTATGCGCCGCTACTCTGTTGGTTTTCCGTTGTTTGCCGATCCCTACTTTGAGAACTATGATGCAATCGGTGAGCCGGGTGCGACTCCGCTTACGTTGATCGTTAAGAAAAACGGAAAGGATCTTCGGATCGTCAGCGCGCATGCGGGCCTTGAGAGAAGGGCTGAGTTTTTTATTGCAAAAATACGGCTGGCCCTGAGCAGTGCTCCGGACGCACTCGCGCCCATGCTGGCGGTCGAACAGCCGAAAAAATCCGAACGGCGACCACGACTTGATCTCAATATGAGCAATGCAGAGGTTGAAAAAAGAGTTCTGGCAAGCATGCGTAAGGCTATGGGCGGAGATGTTACGCTTGAAAATTTTGCAAAGAAAACCTATCCGCGCAGCGGTGATATCTATGCTGCGACTGCAGTGCAGTACGGTTTCGCTTTAACCTTATACGCGCAGGTCGTCAGTCGCCCGCCTACCTGTGATGTTTGCCACGGCGTCCATTTTATTCTGGTTTTCGATTCTGACGGGCAGTTGCGTTATTTTGAGCCCCTGCATTTAACCAAGTACGGCAATGTTAAATGGAGCACCTATGATGCTGATTCTATGCGGCGCCGGATCAATGGTCTCGATGTCCGCTATCCCTTCAGCTATGACCCTACAGTTGATTCCGTGACCATGGCAACCATGACATCCTCTATTATTTTAAACAGCGTGCAGCGTCTGCAGGATGTGTTTAGTGAAATTAACGGGCAATAACTCATACAGGATTTGCCTTGCGTGATATGAATTTAGTTAAGAAGGAGTTTGAGAATGTCTGATGAAAAAAAAGTACATGTGCCCCTGCCGAAAACAACCCCTGCCTTTATCTGCGCCGGATGCGGGGCTGTAGCCCTCGATCAGGACGGTGTTTGCACGCCCCAGGGCCGCGGTACCAAAATGGACTGGTGCGGTTCTCAGTCCGGTGCCGCACCGTCTCATTGCCTCAATGCTAAGCATACCGAGCGGTATCAGTGCCGTAACTGCGGTCAGGTTGCCGTTAACCCCGGCCTGCTGTGCGATCCCGAAAAAATTGTTTAAGCTTGAGTGGCGGGCCGGTTCTCACTGAAAAAATTTAAGTTGTTTTTGCGTACGTGCAGGTGATAGGTAGTGCAGGTCAGCCAGGAACTCGACAAAGTCCCTGGCTTTTTGCCGGTCAATAGCGGGCACGTAGCGCATGTGTTCCATGGCCTGTTTGATAATGGCCCGCGGCATGCCGGTATAACGCACGGCTATGCTGAGTGCTTCTTCGGGGTGGTCGGTAATAAAACGGCAGGCTCGCTGGTGAGCTTTGATTATTTTCACGGTCTCGTCCGGGCGGATGCGCGTAAAGCGATCCTGGGCAATCAGCACGCAGCAGGGGTGTTCTTTCCATAATGCGCCCGAGCGCGCTACGACTGTACCGGTTCCCATGGTGACGGCCTGCGTCGGATAGGGCTCCCATGCGATAAAACAGTCAATATCATTAGCTTCCATAGCCGGCAGCATTTCGGGCGGTTTGAGTACCATCAGGCCCAGCATCTTAGGTGTGAGCCCGGCATTGCGTAGGCCTTTTTGAATTAGACAGTCTTGCATAGTCGCGTGTCCGGGTATGGCCACGGTTTTGCCGCGCAGCTGCGCTAGCGAGGTGATATCGGGGCGGCAGACTAAGGCCGAACCTTCCTTATTGACCTGTGCAAGTATGGTGATGTCGGCAACACCGTTCAGGGCGGCTGTTGCGGCGGGCGCCAGCCCGACATAGCCGACGTCAAGTTCGCCTGCGGCAAATGCGCTCATCTGCTCGGGACCGGCCCGGAATATGCCGCTGACTGTAACCAGCAGGCCTTCATCTTCGAAAAAACCTTTTTCAAGGGCAACGAATGCAGGCAGATGGTGCAGATCGCTTTGCAGGTAGCCGAGCCGTATTGCGCCCGTATCATTTGTGCCGCCCGAGCAGCCGGCTGCAGAAGCTGCAGCGCACATTAGCACACTGAGCATAATGGTCTTCAGGTGATGGTTTTTCATGGGCAGGCCTTTACTGGTGAATGCCGCACAGGGTCAGGAGCAGGGAAGGGCCTGCTTTAGGGTTTTAGTCGTTTCCAGTTGCGCAACAGGCTCACCAGCAGGCGAACGCCCACGCCGGTAGCACCTTTGGGTGCATAGGGCTTAGGTTGCTGGGTCCAGGCCGTACCGGCAATATCAAGATGCGCCCAGGGCATGCCCTCGGTGAATTTTTTCAGGAAACAGCCTGCCGTGATACTGCCGCCTGCCCGTCCGCCGACGTTTTTCATGTCGGCGATAGTACTTTTATTTTGTTCATCGTATTCGGCATACATGGGCAGCGGCCAGACTTTTTCTCCGGTTTGCTCCGCGGCTTGGCGCAGGCGCTCAATCAGGGTTTCGCTTGTGCCCATCACTCCTGAGACATCGTTGCCCAAGGCGATAACGCAGGCACCGGTCAGGGTCGCCAGATCAATAACTGCTTGCGGTTTGTAGCGCCGGGCATAGTGCAGTGCGTCGGCCAGAATCAAACGGCCTTCTGCGTCGGTTGTAATGATCTCAATGGTTTTGCCGGCCATGGATGTGATAACATCACCCGGTTTTAAGGCGCTGCCGCCGGGCAGATTTTCTGCTGCCGGAATAAGACCCACCACCCGCAGGGGCAATTTTAGTTTCGCGCAGACCTGCATGGCTCCCAGCACAGCAGCCCCGCCGGACATGTCGGTTTTCATTTCTTCCATATTGTTTGCAGGCTTGATTGAAATGCCGCCGCTGTCAAAGGTGATGGCCTTGCCCACCAGAACGACCGGTGCCATCTTCGCGGTCTGAGGGGTTGCATGTTCAATAACGATAAAGCGTGCCGGTTCATGCGAGCCTTGTGCGACGGCCAGCAGGGCGTCCATACCCAGACGGCGCATCTTTTTTTCGTCAAAAATGCTGCAGGTCAACCCGTATTTTTTTGACATAACGCGTGCCGTATCGGCAAGGTAGGTCGGTGTTGCTGCGTTGCCGGGGTGGTTCACCAGGTCACGGGCCAGGTATACGCCCGCGCACAGAGCTTCAGCATCCTTGATGGCAGCGGCAACAGCTGTTGAGCGCTCTCGACCGGTGCAAATGGTAATCTGTTTGAATACAGCGTTATCGCCGTTTTCAGGCATGGTTTTATAGTGCTTGAAGGTGTAGAGTCCCAGCAGCGCGCCTTCACACAGGGCCGTGGCTTTTTGAGCTGATTCAAGGGCCTTTCCAGGAATGAGCTTCAAGGGCAGGGCTGCCGTAGCAAGACCGTTTTCGCATGCGCAGCTCACGGCCTTCGCGGCTATGCCGCGGATCCTGTCAGCAGTGAGATCCTTTTCCTTGCCAAGGCCTATCACAAGTACCCGTTTAGCTGCCAGGCCTTTTGATGCGTACAACATGCAGGTCTGATGCAGCTTGCCGGTTATATCGGTTTTTGCGCTGCTGATTAGTCCTGAGCTTGCACGGTCAATTTCTGCGGCTGCACCGCTGAGTTTTTTTTGACCCTCGAATGCTCCGACAACAATGACGTCGTCTTTTAGTTTTTCGAGCGTGGTAGTAGTTGTCCTTAATTTCAAGAGTTCCTCCTTTGGGGTGCTGGCTTTTGAAAAACAACCATCTGCGGTGTTGCGCTCATAATGCGTCATTGCGGCGTACAGTAAAGTACGCCTCATTCCTCATACTATCGCGCGCCTTGCATCTGGCCATTTTTGAACAGCCATATATATATTCCTGTTTGCGAGGTGCTATTTCGATTCCGTCTTAATGCATTTGTTGGGTTCAGGAGAAACCCAGGCGCTTGAGTGTTTTAGGGTTTTCGCGCCATTTTTTTTCAACCTTAACGAACAGTTCCAGAAAAACTTTGTAGCCCATGAACGATTCGATTTCACGGCGGGCATCAATGCCGATTTTTTTGATCATGCTGCCGCCTTTGCCGAGTACAATGCCTTTTTGTGAGTCTTTTTCAACTACAATAGAGGCGCGAATGAAGGCTCCGCCGTTTTCACGTTCCTGCATTTCGTCAATAATAACCGCGCTGCTGTAAGGGATTTCTTCGCGAGTGTTTTTGAATACCTGCTCGCGGATAAATTCCGCGATGAAATCACGTTCAATCTGGTCGGACATGATGTCTTCTGGATAGTACGGCGGAGACTGGGGCAGGTACCCGACAGTCAGCTCTACAAGCTCATCAATATTATCCCCCTGCAGGGCCGAGACCGGCACAATCTCTTTGAAATTCATCAGGGAACTGCAGCGCTCAATCAAGGGCAGCAGCGTATCCTTGCGTACGAGATCAACTTTATTGATAATCAGGAAGGTTGGCTTGTTGAGGGTGCTTACATGCTCGACCAATTCTATTTGCTCCGCTGACGGTTCTCCGGCTTCGAGCAATAGATAGATGATATCGGCATCGCGGAAGGTCGCACGGGCCGATTCAACCATATAGGTGCCTAATTTGTCGTGGGGGCGGTGAATACCTGCTGTGTCAAAAAATATTATCTGGGCTGTTTTAGTTGTTAAAATACCGCGCACAACGCCGCGGGTTGTCTGCGGTTTGGGGGTTACGATGGAGAGTTTTGAACCGACAATGCGGTTCATCAGGGTTGATTTGCCCACATTGGGCAGCCCTGCAAGCGCTATATAGCCGGCTCTGAAATCGGCCGTGTTTACTGGGGTGTCGGTCATGATGTCCTCAATATTATTTTTTTTTCTGCATTCGTGCCCAGGCATCTCGCAGCCCTACTGTGCGGTTAAACACCGGGCGCTCAGGAGTGCTGTCCAGATCAGCGCAAAAATAGCCAAGTCGCTCGAATTGACACGTCTGTTCAGGCTTAGAATCAGCCAGGGCGGGTTCAAGATAGCAGGGATACAGAGTCTCAAGCGAATCAGGGTTGAGACGGTCAAGAAAGCTTTTTCCGTCGCCGTCCCGGTCAGGGTCTTCCGTATTAAACAGGCGGTCATAGAGTCGCACTTCGGTCTGGATTGCATGCGCAGCCGAAACCCAGTGCAGGGTGGCTTTTACTTTTCGGCCGTCAGGTGCATCGCCGCCGCGTGTTGCCGGATCATAGGTGCAGCGTAATTCTACAACCTCGCCGGCTTCGTTTTTGATCACGTCGGTGCAGGTAATAAAATAGGCGTAGCGCAAACGTACTTCACGGCCGGGAGCGAGCCGGTAGAATTTTTTTGGAGGCTCCTCCATGAAATCATCTTTTTCTATGTAGAATTCGCGCGTAAAGGGCAGCGGGCGGGTTCCTGCCTGTGGGTCCTCAGGATTGTTGATGGCTTCTATGTGTTCGGTTTGGTCGGAGGGGTAATTTTCTATGATTACTTTCAGGGGACGAAGCACCCCCATATAGCGAGGTGCTTTTTTGTTCAAATCTTCTCGTACGCAATGTTCAAGCAGGGCTACGTCGACCATACTGTCTTTCTTAGCGACGCCTATGCGATCGCAAAACGCCCTGATGGCTGTCGGGGTGAAACCTCGTCTGCGAAGGCCCGAAATGGTCGGCATGCGCGGATCATCCCATCCGTTCACGTGTCCGTCGCGCACAAGCTCCAGCAGCTTGCGTTTACTCATGACTGTGTAGCTCAGATTCAGGCGCGCAAATTCAATTTGCTGTGGTCGGCTGGGAAGACCCTCTATGTTCGCAAGTGCCCAGTCATACAGGGGACGGTGATCCTCGAATTCAAGCGTACAGATAGAATGCGTAATGCCTTCGAAGGCGTCCGAGAGCGGGTGGGTAAAATCATACATGGGATAAATGCACCATGCATCGCTGGTGCGGTGATGCTGCTCATGCAGAATGCGGTACAGAACCGGATCGCGCATATTCAGGTTGGGAGATGCCATATCGATCTTTGCGCGTAATACGTGTGTGCCGCCGGGGAATTCACCGGCACGCATGCGTTCGAACAGATCCAGGCTTTCCTGTATGCTGCGCTCCCGGTAGGGGCTGTTGGTGCCGGGCGCAGTGAATGTGCCCCGGTAGTTCCTTATGTCTTCAGGAGAGAGGCTGCATACGAAGGCCTTCCCGCCCCGTATCAGGCTCAAAGCGCATTGATACAGGCGCTCAAAGTAGTCCGATGCATAATACATGCGCTCCTGCCAGTCAAATCCAAGCCAGCGTACATCGGTGATAATTGATTCAACATATTCAATCTCCTCCCGAGAGGGGTTGGTGTCGTCAAAGCGCAGGTTGCACAGTCCATTAAATTGTGCGGCAATATTAAAATTCAGGCAGATTGATTTAGCGTGTCCGATATGCAGATACCCGTTGGGCTCAGGCGGAAATCGGGTATGTACATGGCTGTTGTGTCGGCCTTCAGCTATGTCGGATTTGATAATCTCGCGAATAAAGTCACTGCTTGCCGGTTCTTCCTGTGCTGACATATGCTGCAATCCTTTCAGGTGCCGTTTAAAGTAAGGGTTCGACGAATGACCTCAACAAAACATGGTTTGAAACGCTAAACATAGTAACATAGTACTACTGGCTGTGAACAGTATATTTTAGCGGCAGGCATGATGAAACTGGCACGCTAAAATTGCTTGTCTGGATTGGTCCTGTTGATGGCATGGCTTATGCTAAGGACATATTTTTTTTACTTGTTTTATTCTTGTAGCCGGTTTTTTTTTAGGATATAAATAGAGCCCTTGCACTAAGCACTGCAGTACAGAGGAGATACCATGAACGATAAGCCGGATGATGAAAGACGACTTCAGATCATTGATCTGTTGCAGGGGAATATGAATGCCGAGTTCAAGGCTACGTTGCAGTATATCTGCCATCGTATATCGGTTTATAAAAGAGACAGCATTCTGGGCGAATCGTTTAAGTCCGCTGCTCTCGATGAGATGGCCCATATCCTGTATTTCTCGGATATGATTGATAAATTAGGCGGAGAGCCCAATTTTACTGAGTGGCCGATTCATTCAGGTTCATCAATTAAGGAGATGCTTGAGGCCGATATTGCGCTGGAGCAGGATGCCCGCGCCCGCTACGGCACTCAGCTTGATACCCTGCAGGACCAGCCGCAACTGCATGCACTCATAGAATCGGTGCTTTCAGATGAAGAGGAGCATGAAGAGGAATTCAGCGCCTATCTTAAGCGACATCTTAATGACAACAATAAAAAATAAAGCGGCGCAAATTCGGTGCGCTCTGCGGTATACGGCCACATTTTTTTTCGGAGTTTTTATACTATGACACGCACGACTGTTGTATGCAAAGCACGCAGCATGATTCGGAAGATACCGGTGGAACACTGTTTTCCTAATCCGGTACACCCCGCATGCAAGCAGTGTAATTCACCCAAAATCGCTCAAATGAAACCCGAGGATCAGGTGCGGCTCAGGAGCCAGGATGCAAAGGCTTCCAAAGACGACAAATTATTGCTTGAAGATTCCAGCGGGTTTGAACCCGATGAAGACGATTTTGAAGAACTTAAAGAGGATTGACCCGCACGGTCCGCGATTGATATCTGCTTGCCTGAAGCGCACAGTGCCCGGCATGCCCGGATATGAGAACTTCCTGACCTATCATCGCACGGGGTTTAATGCAGAATTCTGAAAGGGAATTACAGGAATGCCGGATACTTTTTTTGTTGCCGATGTGCACCTCGGTCTTGACAATACACAACGGCAGCAGACATTTGTAGATTTTCTCACGCATGTGCGGTCCTGCTCTGGGGATCTGTATATCCTCGGGGATTTTTTTGACTTTTGGGCCAACAACCGGCCAATGCGCCTTGCCATGCAACCGGTTCTTGAGGGTCTGCAGCACCTCACCGCCAGCGGATCCACGGTTGGCTTTGTGTTTGGCAATCGCGATTTTCTCGCGAGGGCCGCAGGTCTGAAGCCTTTCGGTATAACTCATCTTGGAGAACAGGCCGACATCACCCTTGGGGACCTGCGGATCCATATTACTCACGGCTACAGCCTCTGCCAGAATGATACTTCCTTTTTGGTCTATAAAAAATATGCCTGGCCGGTTTGGAGACTGCTGGACAGGGTGCTGCCCGGATGGTTTGGAAATTATATTGTACGCAGGTTTGTTCTAAAAGAGAAGACCGGTGTAAGCGATCCGGATAAGATCCAGTTCCAGTTTACGCGCTCTGTGATAGATGCCCATTTTCAGCGTGGTGTCGATGCCGTTATTTGCGGGCATACCCACGATGAGCAAACATTCAACGCAGGTTCGAAGCAATTTTTTTCGCTTGATTGCTGGCAAGATATGGTTGGGCCCTACCTTGTGTATCGTGAGGGGAAATTTATCCGCGACATCTTTACCAGCGCTGCATAAGTTCTGCATGTTCTTATATCTATGGCGTTTTCATGCTGAGTGAATTTCGCGACAATCCGAGCTTGCTGCATTTTGATTTGCTGCGTTCCTGTGCCGGGCTCGCGCATGCGGTTTCTACCCGCATGGATCCATCAGAAACTGAAATCATGTTTGATCTTGCCTGGGCTCCGGGTGAGGCACCTGAGCCGGTGCGCTGCAGGCTGCGCGCAGTTGCCGCTGCGCTTAAGGTTGATCCGGATCATATGTGCTGCGCCCGTCAGGTGCATGGCATTCGTGTGCAGTGTATTGATGATCTGCCGAGAGCTGAGTCCGGAGCCCCTTGTCGTGTGTGCGGAGAATGTGACGCTCTCATAACAGATCTGCCTGGTAGTACGTTGTTGATCCGGGTTGCCGACTGCGTACCCATCGTACTCTATGATCCTGTGCTCCGGGTTGTGGCTGTGGTGCACGCGGGTTGGAAGGGCACGCTGGCCGATATCGCGGGAGCGACTGTTGCCCGCATGTGCACGCATTATGGCTGCAGGGTTCGGGATATTCTGGCCGGCATCGGGCCTTCAATCGGCCCGTGTTGTTTTGAGGTCGGTAGTGGTGTTGCCGAACAGTTTCGGAGTGCGTCCTTCGGGAGAAGTTGTGTGCGAACAGGGCAAGCAGGTGCGAGGATCGATTTGCCGCAAGCAAACCGGACTGCATTGCTGCGTAGCGGTTTGCTTCAGCACAATGTTGAAACGTCGGGGTATTGTACGGCCTGCAGGTTAGATATCTTCTTTTCGCACCGGGGTGAAAAGGGAAAAACTGGACGTTTTGGACTTTTTGCCGGACTGCGCTCCTGATGTGTGTGCATTCTTGCGGGGCCTGATTTGCAGAACGGTGTCGCGCTGCTCAAAGCGCTTTTCGCTGTGCGGATAGTCAAGGGTGTAATGCAGCCCGCGGCTTTCCTTGCGCCGCAGGGCGCTTGTAATGATCAGTCCGGCCACGGTCGCGATATTGCGCAGTTCGATTAAATCCGCAGTGATAGTAAAATTCCAGTAGTAGTCGGTTATTTCCCGCTGCAGCAGAACAATTCTGCGGCGTGCGCGCTCTAAGCGTTTGGTTGAACGTACAATGCCGACATAATTCCACATCAGCCGCCGGATTTCATCCCAGTTGTGGGATATGACAACCGCTTCATCGCTATCGTGGGCGTTGCCCGGATCCCATGCCGGGATGGATCTGCGCGGGAGCGAAAAATTTGCGGCCTGCGCGGATGAGGCCTCGGCTGCCCGGTGAGAGAATACGATGGCTTCAAGCAGAGAATTGCTTGCAAGGCGGTTTGCGCCGTGCAGGCCCGTGCAGGACACTTCACCGACGGCAAAAAGTCCAGGTATGGTGCTTTGAGCCGAGGTGTCTGTTAAAACTCCTCCACAGAGATAGTGCGCCGCCGGGACAACCGGAATTGGGTCAACAGCAATGTCGATGCCGTATTGTGCGCATTTTGCATATATATTAGGGAAGCGTTTTTGTATGAAGTCGCGCTGTCTGTGGGTTATGTCAAGGTACACACAGTCCTGGCCGCTGCGTTTAAGTTCGGCATCAATGGCGCGGGCCACAATGTCGCGCGGAGCTAAATCTTTCAGGGGGTGGTGCTTGGCGGTCATGAATGCCTTGCCGCTTTGTGTTCGCAGAATGCCGCCTTCTCCCCGCAGGGCCTCGGAGATGAGAAAGTTCTTGGCCTCAGCGTGATACATGCAGGTCGGATGAAACTGGATAAACTCCATGTTCGCTATGCGGGCACCGGCACGGTAGGCCAGCGCGATGCCGTCGCCGGTCGAAATATCGGGGTTGCTGGTATACAGGTAGGTTTTACCGGCTCCACCGGTTGCCAGCAGGGTCACCCGGGAGATGAACGTGTGGATCTGTTCCTTCTTGCAGTCCAGTACGTAGGCGCCATAGCACTGGTTGGTTCCCTTCGCATGATCTCTAAGCTTTTTTGCAGTTATGAGCTCAACCGCGATGTGATTTTCATAGATTGTGATAGTGGGTGATTTTGCAACTTTTTTTAGCAGCACGCGCTCAATTTCTTTTCCGGTCAGATCCGCGGCGTGCAGAATACGGCGATGTGAGTGGCCGCCTTCACGTCCGAGGTCAAATTCTTTTGTGTGTTTGTCGGTCCGGCGGCTGAACGGCACGCCCCAATCAATCAGGTCATGAATACGGTCCATGCCTTCACGCACAACCAGGCTGACAACATCCGGGCGGCACAGTCCTGCACCGGCCATGAGGGTGTCGGTGATGTGGAGGTCAGGGGAATCATCCTTGTCTATGACCGCGGCGATGCCGCCCTGGGCATAGTTCGTATTTGATTCTTTTTTGTCTTTCTTGGTGACAATTGCGACACTGCCGAATTGGCTTACTTTAAGCGCGTAGGTGAGTCCGGCGATACCGCTGCCAAGGATAAGAAAATCAGCTTTAATCTCCATATCGTTCCTGTTGTTCCTGTAGTTATCAGATCCGTTACTTGTACTCATAAGCGAAATACGCTACACTAAATCGCTTGTACATGTTGTTGTCCAAATATTTTTATACTATCAGGGTAGCTAAAAAACAAGCGTAAAAAGGCCCCCATGATTATACTCGGTATTGAAACCTCCTGTGATGACACGGCCGCAGCCGTGCTGCGTGACGGGCATGAAATTATGTCTAATGTCATTTCATCCCAGGAGGCCTATCATGCAAAATACGGGGGTATTGTTCCTGAAATCGCCTCACGCCGACATCAGGAAAATATAATTCCTGTTATCAGCGAAGCGCTTGAACGCGCAGGAGTAACGCTGGATGGTATTGACGGCATCTCTGTGACCAAGGGGCCGGGCCTTGCCGGTTCACTGCTGGTCGGGCTTAATGTTGCAAAGGCCATTGCCTACAGCCGCACGTTGCCGTTGATCGGGATCAACCACCTTGAGGGGCATTTACTGGCACCGCATCTGGCAGGGGAGGTGCCCATGCCCAATGTGACGCTGGTGGTCTCGGGCGGGCATACCAACCTGTATCATGTACAGGGTATCGGCAGCTATAGCCTGCTTGGAGGTACCCGCGATGATGCAGCCGGCGAGGCATTTGACAAGGTCGCCAAAATGCTCAACCTTGGGTATCCCGGTGGTGTTGTAATTGATCGCCTGGCGGCCGAAGGTGATCCTGAAGCGATCCGGTTCCCGCGGCCCATGCTCAAAGATGAGAATCATGAATTCAGTTTTAGCGGACTCAAAACCGCTGTGCGCAATTATATTGTCGCCTGCGGATTGGAAACTATCACTGCAGAGCATCTGCACAACCTGGCTGCGTCCTTTCAGGAAGCGGTTGTTGAGATTTTGGTAAAAAAAACTATCAGGGCTGCGCGGCAACTTGGTGTTAACGCTTTGGCTGTCTGCGGGGGTGTGGCTTGCAATTCACGTTTGCGCGCTCATATGCAGGAGCAGGGCAGTGCAGCAGGCCTTGAGGTGCTTTTGCCGCCGCCGGTACTGTGTACCGACAATGCAGCCATGATAGCGCTGGCCGGGTTTCACCGTATCTCACGCGGCGAGGTATCCTCATTCCCTTTTGATCTTAATGCGAGCTCACGTCTTCCTTTGTAAGGGGTTGTTGAAAAACGTTCATCTGCTGTGGTGTGCTACGCCGGCGTACGGAAAAGCATGCCTCATTCTTCTCGATATCTCACGCCTTGCATTTGAGCATTTTTGAACAGCCCTTTAGAACCTTACGGTGTCCACATGCTGATTTAAAGTATCTATGCGATTTGGTGCCGTGAAAAATTCTTGAATTTCCAGCGCAAACAGGGTATGTGTTGTCCCGGCTGAAACCACTAACTTAATTTATATGAGTGAGTTGAATCATGGCATCTGACGTACAAGAGCTTTCAATTAACTATACTGAAGAAGATATTTTGATTGTCCGTGAGCTTGATAAAGAGGTTTTGACCAAGGGCGCGTGGTCGACCATTATGTATCGCTATCAGGACTGGGATCGCGCCAAGGAGGCCTACGGCCCTGAGAAATATACCATCCGCCGATATCAAAAGGCAGACGGTGAATACCGGCAGAGGAGTAAATTTAATATTTCCAACAGGAAGCAGGCCGGCAAAATAATTGAAGTGCTTACCAAGTGGGTTGAACTTCCTGAACAGGAGTGAATGGCCACTTAAATGCACTTATCCTGCATATACGTACCTTGAACGTACACGAAAGCATCATTTTCAACTGACTTTCCCCGTTTTTTTTATACGTTATTCCCCTTGTACTAGTATTTGATATGGGTCTTTAATCCTTCCTTATCCATCATAATACAATCTAATACAACTAAATATTCCAAAATATTATTTTTGAGATTTATGTATGCTCAAAAATATATTAATATTATAATTTATTTGCTAAAGTTATTATATCCTAGTACGATAACTATAATACATTTAAAACTTGTACAATACATCTAAATAACACTATATAGTATTTGGTACAATTTAAAACACCATATCTTGTACGTTCACATTTTTCAGGGGGTCGACATGGCATACGCGGATCACAGCAGATGTACGGTCAATGAGGCGGAACTTACTATTCTTGAACTCGGCGCACGTATGCGTCAGCGTATGGAGGAAGTCAGCAGAATTGATGCTGAGTTTAAAAACGGTCCGTTGGCGGCCTTAAAGAACGCTGATATGAACGAGAAGCTTGAGCTTATCAAGTTGCGATGTAATGCAATGATAGAAAAAAAACGTCGTGATATGGATTCGCTGCAATACATGATTGACAGCATAAGCGTCGACTCAATTCCGACTCCGAACGTGGTGAGTCATCTTGAATCGCTTGTTATGTAACTGGACGTATGGGCGGGTTATAGCGTAAGGGTTTTTCTTTAATATTGAATACGTTCGCACGGACAGTATGTGTTAAGCCGTGCTCAGGATAGACATGATGGAACTGTACAGCGTAAAAGAGGCGTGTACCTATCTCAAGGTCAGCATTCACACACTTAATAAGTGGCGCAGTGAAAAGAAGGGGCCGCCCTATATCAAGATGGGCCGCTATGTTAAATATAACAGGGAGTCACTCGACCGCTTTTTGCATAACCATGAAATCGATCCAAACGCGCAGGATTGATGAACAGCGCAGAAGGGTGATCAAAGAGATAAAAGGGGGCGGCTTGTACTAGCTCAATAATTCGGTAACCTTTTGGAGTTTATCAAAAGGCGTTTCATAATTCAATCCACCATGTCGGCGGAGGTGATTATATTCAAACAGGAAGTTGCCAAGATTCATAATAATATCTTC
>Ga0208279_1000403_pt1 | contig 36023 bp, 33 predicted proteins | sample AntAceMetag02UKM_FD_184766 | JGI IMG/M metagenome (GOLD analysis project Ga0208279, IMG submission 184766) | Saline lake microbial communities from Ace Lake, Antarctica - Antarctic Ace Lake Metagenome 02UKM (SPAdes) (version 2) | ecosystem: Environmental > Aquatic > Non-marine Saline and... | reverse complement strand
AGATCTAGTTATTCCTCGGGGAGGAGAAACCTTGATAAGGAAAGTTGCTGATATCTCACGGATACCGGTAATTAAGCACTATAAAGGAATATGTCATATCTATGTAGATATGAAGTTTGATTTAAAACAAGCTTTAAAGATTTGTGTAAATGCTAAGGTTCAAAGGCCCTCGGTCTGTAATGCTGTTGAAACTATTCTTATTCATCAATCGTCAGCAAAGAAGTTTTTACCTCATTTGAAGAAGGAATTTGATAAATACGGCGTCGAGATACGAGGAGACTTAAAAGCAGTAAAATTATTGCCGGGAATAAAAAAGGCAAATAATAAGGATTGGACCACAGAGTATCTTGATTTGGTTGTTTCAGTAAAAATTGTAGCCTCTCCTCAAGAAGCAATTAATCATATTAACCTCTATGGGTCACATCATACTGATAGTATCCTTACTAAAAATTTTAGTAATGCTGATAAGTTTGTAAGAGAGGTGGATTCTGCCTGTTGTTTTAGCAATATTTCTACCCGTTTTAGTGATGGCCATCAATTTGGGTTGGGAGCAGAAATTGGTATTTCTACTGATAAGCTTCATGCTCGAGGGCCAATGGGGTTAGAAGAGTTAACTACATATAAGTATGTAGTTACCGGAACAGGCCAGATAAGGAAGTAAGGATGAGAATCGGAATACTTGGAGGAGCATTTAATCCACCCCATACAGGCCATCTTATCATAGCTCAAGATATTTTAGATGCTCTAAAGCTAGATAAGGTTTTTTTTATTCCGACAAACACATCTCCCCATAAAGAGACTGGGAGTGTTAGTGGGAAGATTAGGCTAGAGATGACAGAGTTAGCAACTTCAGACAATCAATCTTTTCAAGTTCTTAGTTTAGAGATAGAAAGAAGTGGCACCTCTTTTACTATTGATACTATTCGGGAGTTAAAGAAAAGGTATCCCCAAGATGATTTTTATCTCATTATCGGCTCAGATTTAGCTAATGGATTTTCTTCTTGGAAGAGCCATGAAGATATTGAGAAAGAAGTAAAAGTAGTAGTTGCTAATCGTAAGGAGTATCCTTTAGATAAAAAAAGTACTTATTCGACAATAGATATTCGACAAATAGAGTTGTCTTCGTCCCAAATACGAGAATTAGTAAAAAATAGGTCTTCGATAAAAGGTTTAGTTAAAAAAGAAGTAGAAGATTATATACAAGAACATAATCTTTATTAATAGTGGAGGTAATCAATGATCAAGTTTGGCACAGATGGATGGAGAGCAATTATAGCTGAAGAGTTTACTTTTGAAAATGTAAAGATTGTTTCTCAAGCAATCGCTGATTATTTGAAAGAGAATAAAAAGACTAAGAGTAAGAGAGTTGTTATCGGCTATGATCGCAGGTTTTTATCTAAAGAATTTGCCAGAACCGTTGGTTGCGTTTTAGCAGCTAATAAAATAAAAGTTACCTTATCCAACAGAGATGTACCTACTCCGGTAGTAAGTCTTCAGTGCCAAAATAAAAAGTACGATTTAGGCGTTATTATCACGGCATCGCATAATCCGGCCAAGTTCAATGGTTTAAAGATCAAGACTCCTTTAGGTGCTTCTGCTGATAAGTCTCTTACTAATCGGGTGGAGAGTCTTTTGGGTAAATCTAAGCTTAAGTCTATGGATATAGTCTTAGCTAAGAAGAAAAATTTGTTAGTCGTAAAAGATTTAACTGCTGATTATATGGATTTTTTAAAAAAGTTTATAAACATAAAAAGTATAAAAAAGCTAAAGTTAAAAGTCTTAGTAGATGTAATGTATGGTTCCGGAGATAATTTTGTTGAGAGAATTTTAGGCCGCAGCAACATTAAAATAGATTACTTACATAATGAAAATAATCCTTCTTTTGGTGGAATTCGTCCTGAGCCAATAGTTAGTAGCTTAGGAGAGCTTATAGCTACGATGAAAAAAGGAAAGTATGACTTAGCGATAGTTTTAGATGGTGATGCTGATAGGATTGCTATGGTTGATGGTAAAGGCAATTATATAAATGCTCAGGTCATTTTACCTCTTCTAGCTATTCACATGATTAAGAATAGAAAGGCTAAAGGTGGAATTGCTAAGACGGTTGTCGGTAGTAATGTAATTGATAAGGTGGCTCTTTGCCTAGGAGTGGCTTGTTATGAGACTCCGATAGGATTTAAGTATATATCTAATTTGTTTGAGGATAATTTAGTTTGTATTGGTGGAGAAGAAGCCGGAGGGATTGGCTTTAAAGGCTATATTCCTGAGCGAGATGGCTCAGCGGCATTTTTAATTCTTTTAGAGATGATGGCTTATGAAGGTAAAAAGTTTAATACCCTTTTAGCTAATTTCTATAAGGAATATGGCCGCTATTACTATAGTCGCACATCTATTCCGGTAAAAAGCATAAAAAAGAGTTTATCAGATATGAAATTACCAACTTCGCTTTGTGGTAAGAAAATTGAAAGAGTAAATACTCTTGATGGGATAAAGCTAATAGCTAAAGATTGTTGGCTTATGTTTAGAAAATCCGGAACAGAGCCAATTGTAAGAGTTTATGCTGAAAGTAAGAGCAAAAAAGAAGCTGAAGAGTTTGTTGCTTTAGGCAAGAAAAAGGTTTATGCTTTATAGAATATCGACTACTTTAGCTTATTGTTATATAAGGCTTTCTTACAAAATTGAAGTAAGAGGCAGGGAAAATGTTCCCAAAAAGGGACCTTTTATCTTAGCGGGAAATCACTTAAGCAATTTAGATCCACCTCTTTTGGCTGCTCTTTCTCCCCGTAAGGTAAGTTTTCTTGCTAAAGAAGAGTTATTTAAGAATAAAATAGTTGGTTTATATTTTAGAAGTGTAGGTTTATTGCCTTTAAAGAGAGGGCAGAATGATATTGGAGCTGTGCGTTTAACTCTTAAGGTGCTTAAGAGCAAACCTTTAGCTATCTTTCCTCAGGGTACACGTGGGGTTAGCTTGGAAGCAGCTAATAATGGGGTAGGTTTTCTTTGTAAGAAGGCTAAAGTTCCTGTAATAGCAGCAAGAGTTTATGGAACTGGTAAAGAGGCCCCTGAAAAAGTGAATTTTTTCAACAAAGGCAAAATAAGGGTTATTTTCGCTAGAGTTGATACTATAGAAGAGGGTGATAGCTATGAAGATATTACCCAAAAAGTCATGGACAAGATAAAGAGCCTTTAGAAAGGTTTACCATTGACAAATATAGATATTTAAGAGATAATTGTAAAAATTTTTTAAGGAGGACTAGAGAAAAATGGAAAATGTATCTTCAGAACTGGCTCAAGCTTATTATGATTCGATTAAGGAATTAAAAGAGGGAGAGATTATAACCGGAAAGGTTATTGTCGTAAATCCTTCTGAGGTTGTAATCGATGTCGGTTACAAGTCTGAAGGAGTGATTCTTCGTGACGAGTTTAAAGGAGTCGACATAGAAAACTTAAAAGAAATTGATGTCTATGTTGAAAATGTTGAAGATGAAGAAGGAAAAGTCGTTCTTTCTTTTAAGAGAGCTAGAGAAGCAAAAGGATGGCTAACTCTTCTTGATAGCTTTAAAGAAGGAGATTTGGTAGAGGGTATGGTATTGCGCAAAGTAAAAGGCGGATACATAGTAAATGTTTTTGGAGTTGAAGGATTTCTTCCTCAAAGCCTCTCTTCATTTAGAAACCTGGAAGACGAAGAGGTAATGAACAAGACATTTAAATTCCAAATTATAAAAATGAATAAGCTTAAGGGTAGTTTTATTGTTTCTCGTAAAGATGCTGTTAGGGCAGAAAGGGAAGTTGCTCGTAAGAAGATTTGGGAAGAGCTTAAAGAAGGGGAAACAGTAAAGGGAAGAGTAAAGAGTATTACTAACTTTGGTGCCTTTATTGATTTAGGAGGAGTAGACGGGCTTCTTCATATAGCTGATATGAGCTGGAAGAAGATTACACACCCTTCAGAAATCGTTGCCGTAGGAGATGATATACAGATAATGATTTTAAGGTTTGATAAGGAGAAAGGTAAGATTTCTCTTGGCCTAAAACAAACTACGCCTGATCCTTGGAAAGAAATAGATGATAAGTTCCCAGTAGCTACCGTGATAAAGGGAAGAATTACTAATATCCAAAATTATGGAATATTCGTAGAGCTAGAAAAGGGAATTGAAGGTTTAGTCCATATAAGTGAAGTTTCTTGGACAAAAAGATTCATCAATTTGCAGGATTCCTTTGCTATTGGCGATAGTGTAGAGGCAAAGATAATTAGCGTTGATTCTGCCGAAAGAAAAATCTCCTTGAGCGTAAAGCAATTAGAAAAGGATCCTTGGGAAGATGTAGAGAAATTAATAACCATTGATAGCGTAATTGCTGGTAAAGTTAGCGGTTTCGGCGATGGTTGTGCTTATGTAGAGCTTGCCAATGGTTTAGAAGGAATAATTTACAACGAAGATATTTCTTGGACTAAGAGACTTACTCGAGCCCAAGAAGTTTTAAAAAGAGGTCATGGTTATGAGTGGAAAATTTTAGGCTTAGATCGAAGTAACAAAAAGGTTATTTTAGGTACAAAGCAGTTAAATGAAGATCCTTGGCCTGGAATTCTCGAGAAGTTTCCGATTGGAGGAGTTGTAGAGGGAGAAGTAATTAAGGTTACTAATTTCGGAGTGTTTGTAGGCATAGATAAGGATTTAGAGGGATTAGTTTTTTCTGGAGAAATCGAAAAAGAAGTTATGGAAAACCTTAAACCTGGTGAGAAAATGAAGGTTAAGGTAATAAAAATTGATCAGGGTTCAGCAAAAATCGGTCTTTCAGCAAAAATAAATGAAGAGCAAGATAACCCAACATCTTGAACTCATAAAGGAAAATTCAGTTGACTTAATTTCTGAGGAAGAATTAACTCTTAAGTTAGAGAACTCTTTCGAGAAGAATAAACCTCTTAAATTAAAGATTGGGTTTGATCCTACTGCAAAAGATATTCATCTCGGACATACAGTATTGCTTAGGAAATTACGTAAACTGCAGGATTTAGGCCATCAGGTTTACCTTATTATAGGTGACTTTACTGCCAAGATCGGAGATCCTTCACAAAGAACTGCTCTGCGTCCGGTTTTAACTGATAAAGAAATCAAAGCTAACGCTGCTACCTATACTCAACAAGTATTTAAAATTTTAAGTAGAAAGAAGACCAAGATAATTAACAATAGCATTTGGTATAAAAAAATGGGATTGTCTAAATTTTTATCTTTGTTGTCTTCTTATACTATAGCTAGAATACTTGAGCGTGATGATTTTTCAAAAAGAATAAAAGAAGGTAAGCCATTAACAGTTTTAGAGATAATCTATCCCTTAATACAAGGGTATGATTCCTGTAAGATGGAAGCTGATATTGAATTTGGCGGAACTGACCAGAAGTTTAATCTAATTGTTGGCCGGCATCTTCAGCAGACTTTTGGACAGCCTTCTCAGGTAGTTGTTACCATGCCTATTCTAGTAGGTTTGGATGGAAAAAATAAGATGTCAAAGTCTTTGAACAATTACATCGGTGTAACCGAAGAGCCTAAGTCTATGTTTGGTAAAATAATGAGTATTTCTGATCAGGTTATGTGGGAGTATATTAAACTCCTTAGTGACCTTGACCCTGAACAGTTAAGGGATAAACATCCTAAAGAGGTTAAGCTAAACTTAGCCGAGAGCCTGGTTTCTTTTTACCACTCTAAGCAGAAGGCTCTAAAGGAGAGAAAAGAGTTTGAACAGGTATTCTCTCAAGGTAAATTGCCTGAACAAGTGCCTATCTTGACTATAAAGGATTCATGTGTTAATGTAGTCCAGGCTTTGCATGATGCTAAATTAGTAGCTTCCAAAAATGAAGCTCGCCGATTATTATCCCAAGGGAGTATCTCTTCTACTAGTATACTTACGGGGACTGCGGGGTATGAAGTAGTCAGGGAAGAGACTATAGAAATACCTTCTGAAGGTAAGATCCTTAAGGCAGGTAAGAGGAGATTTCTTAAAATAATACGTAAATAAAAGCTAATGCCAGAATTAAGAAAAGATCCAATTATTGGATGCTGGGTGATTATTGCTACAGAACGGGCAAAACGACCTAATGATTTTAAGCCTGAGAAGGATGCTATTGTTGGGAATGGTTCTTGTCCTTTTTGCGAAGGCAATGAAAAACTCACTCCTCCAGAAGTTGATGCTGATAGATCTTCGGCTACTGTGGATAGTCCGGGGTGGCTAACTCGAACAGTTCCTAATAAATATCCGGCTTTGGAGAATTCAACCAGTCTTGATAAGAGCAGCTCAGGAATGTTTGATGTCATGAAAGGAGTAGGTCTGCATGAGGTTATTATTGAAAGCCCAGATCACGATAAACAACTGGCTGATTTAAGCGTTGATCAGATTAAAAGGGTAATAGCTGTTTACAAGAGAAGAAGTCTTATTCTTGGCAAAGATGAACGTTTTAAGTATGTATTAATATTTAAGAATTATGGTTTAGCTGCCGGAGCCTCTCTAGAACATAGCCATACTCAACTTATATCTTTACCAATAATTCCTCGGAGAGTTATTGGAGAGCTTGAAGGTATGAAGCGTTATTTTGACCAGAAAAAAAAGTGCGTATTTTGTGACATGATTGAGCAAGAGAGTAAAGAGGGAAAACGCCAAATTTGTGAGAATGATGATTTTTATGCTTTTTGTCCTTTTGCTTCACGTTCACCATTTGAGATCTGTATAGCTCCCAAGAAACATCAGCATGCTTTTACTGATATTAGTGAAGGTCAAATTGATAGTTTTGCAAAAATATTGAAAGATATTCTTATGCGGATAAAAGTATTATTAGATAATCCGCCTTACAATTTCATTATCCACACTAGTTCACTTAATGGTAATACCAATGAACTTTGTCATTGGCATGTTGAACTTATGCCCAAATTAACTAAAATAGCAGGGTTTGAGTGGGGAACCGGTTTTTATATAAATTCTACACCGCCGGAATTAGCAAGTGAATGTTTAAGAGAAGTAAGTGTTTAATATTTTATTAATAAACTATGTCCCTTGCGCCTAAATATCTGAAAAATCTCTTGGGATATTTTTCAGAAGCGCTTCGGGATAATTCGCACTTATCAGTTATGTTCGTTTTACTTCATAACTGATGTGCTCATTAGGAGGGAACAATGGGAATAAAAGTAGCTATTAATGGATTTGGTAGAATTGGAAGATTAGTATTAAGATCAGCAATAGAAAGAGGAGAGAAGGATATTGAGTTCGTAGCCGTTAATGATCTTACTGATGCAGCGACCTTAGCTCATCTTCTCAAATATGATTCAAACTTTGGCATTCTTCCCAATGAAGTAAAAGCTGAAGGAGATTCTATTGTAGTTGATGGTAAGAAGATTAAAGTCTTATCAGAGAGAGATCCCTCCAAGCTTCCTTGGGGTGATTTAGGAGTAGAGGTAGTAGTTGAATCGACCGGATTTTTCCGTGATGCTGAGAAAGCCGGACTTCATTTAAAAGCCGGAGCAAAGAAAGTTATAATATCAGCACCAGCTAAAGGTGATGTTGCTACTTTTGTTTTAGGCGTAAATGAAGAAAAGTATGATTCGAGTAAGGATCATATAGTATCTAATGCATCTTGTACTACTAATTGTATTGCACCAGTTGTAAAAGTTATCAAAGATGCTTTTGGTTTTAAGAAAGGGCTGATGACTACAATTCATTCTTATACAAACGACCAGAAGGTATTAGATTATCCACATCCGGATTTACGCAGATCTCGTGCAGCTGCACTTTCTATGATACCGACTACTACTGGGGCGGCTAAAGCAGTAGGCTTAGTTATCCCTGAGTTGAAAGGGAAATTAGATGGCTTGGCAATACGAGTTCCTACACCTACAGTTTCAATCGTTGATGTAGTAATGCAAGTTGAGAAGGAAACTAGCGTCCAAGAAATTACTAAAGTAATGGAAGAAGCTGCCAATGGTAAATTAAAAGGAATCCTTGGTTTATGCAAAGAGCCATTAGTATCAATAGACTTTAAGAAGAATTCACTCTCTTCAATAGTAGATGCTAAACAGACATTTTGTTTGGGCGATATGGTTAAAATTCTATCTTGGTATGACAATGAATGGGGTTATTCTTGCCGAGTTGTAGATTTGATTAAGTATATGGTTAAATAAGAAACCGGAATTAGAGAATGAATAAAAAATCAGTAAAAGATATTGACCTTAAGGGTAAACGTGTGCTGATGAGGGCTGACTTTAATGTTCCTTTGGATAATCAGCAAAACATTACCGATGACAATAGAATTTGCAAAGCCATGGAGACAATGAAATATATTATTCAGGCCGGGGGAAAGCTTATTCTAATGAGCCATTTAGGCAGGCCTAAGGGTCAGAGAAAGAAAGAATTCAGCCTGGAGCCAGTAGCCAGACGAATAAGTCGTCTATTAGAAAAACCGGTTAAGCTGCTTGATGATTGTATTGGTGATGAGGTCAAAGAGACAGTTAGGCAGATGAGTGAAGGGGATGTTGTGATTCTTGAGAATCTAAGATTTCATAGTGCTGAGACAAATAATGATCCTGAATTTGCTAAGGAATTAGCTGGGTTAGGAGATGTATTTGTTAACGATGCTTTTGGAACTTGTCATCGAGCTCATGCTTCTACTGAAGGGGTAACTCATTATCTCGAGTCAGTATCAGGATTTTTAGTTCAGAAGGAAATAGAGTATTTTAGTAAAATTTTGAGTTCAAGTGCTAAACCTTTTATTTTTATACTTGGTGGCGCAAAGGTATCTGATAAGATTCCGGTTATCGAGAATATGATCGATAAGGCTGATTGTTTATTAATCGGCGGAGCAATGGCTTATACCTTTATGAAAGTCCAGGGTATTGATGTTGGTTCTTCACGGGTTGAATCGGAATCATTTGAAACAGTAAAGAAGATACTTAAAAAAGCAGAAGAAAAGGGTGTTGAGATACTCTTGCCAATAGATCATGTTATCACTAACAATATTAAAGAAGCTATCAATATTAAAACTACTGAAGGTGTTTCTGTTGAGGGAGGCTACAAGGCTGTTGATATTGGTCCTAAGACAATAGAGCTTTTCTGTGCTAAAATAAAAGAAGCTAAGACTGTTGTCTGGAACGGACCAGTAGGAATCTTCGAAAAAGATGTATTTGCTAAAGGAACAGAGGCTTTAGCTATAGCTATTGCTCAATCAAGTGCAACATCGGTTATTGGCGGAGGAGACACTGCTGCTGCAGTAGCAAAATTTTCTTTGACTAAAGAGATGTCACACATCTCTACTGGTGGCGGGGCATCTTTAGAGTATTTAGAAGGTAAAGTATTGCCAGGGATTGCAGCCCTATCTGATAAGGAAGAAGGATAAAGGAATAAGGAAAAGTGAGGGAAAAATGAGAAAACCTGTTATTGCCGGTAATTGGAAGTTAAATAAGACGATTAATGAAGCAATTGAATTAGTTAATAGCTTAAAGCGAGAGCTTATTGATATTCAAGGAGTAGAGATTATTGTTTGTCCTGTATATACAGCGCTTTCTGATCTATCAGATCTCTTAGTAGATTCTAATATTTCTCTGGGAGCTCAAAATGTCTACTGGGAGTCTTCCGGTGCATTTACTGGTGAGGTTTCATCGGCAATGCTAAAGGATGCCGGATGTGAATATGTAATTATTGGACACTCCGAGAGAAGAAAGTACTTTAATGAAAGTGACCAGACGGTAAACAAAAGAATAAAAGCGGCTCAACAATCAGAGTTAATTCCGATTTTTTGCGTTGGTGAAACTTTAGAAGAACGTGAAGCTGATAAGACTATTGATGTTGTTAAGAGGCAATTAGCCGGAGGATTAGAAGGTTTAGAAAAAGAAGCACTCTTAAATTTAATTATTGCTTATGAGCCAGTGTGGGCAATTGGTACTGGAAAGACTGCAACTCCTGGGCAAGCTCAAGAAGTTCATAGTTTTATTAGAAACTGGTTAGTTGAGAATTGTTCAGAAGAGGTAGCTGAAAACTTACGCATTCTTTACGGGGGAAGTGTTAAGTCAGCCAATATAAAAGAATTAATGCAGCAGGGTGATATTGATGGAGCATTAGTAGGAGGAGCTTCTTTAGATAGCTCTTCTTTCGCAGAATTGGTTAAAAATTCCTTGGTGTAATTTTTAATAAGGAGAGAAAATATTATGTATAACGTAGTTTTAATTATCCATGTTATTGTCGTAGTGTCTTTGATTGGAATGATTCTTGTTCAAAGAGGAAGAAGCGGAGGCCTTGTTGAGGCTTTAGGCGGAGTAGAGTCTATTTTTGGTACCAAGACTGGTAATTTATTGGTAAAAATAACTGTGACTTTAGCTATTTGTTTTTTCCTTACTTCAATATCCTTAGCCTATCTTTCCAAAGAAAAAGGAAAATCTTTAATGGGTAAATATGAAAATTTAACTACTGAAATTGAAAACGAAAGCATTACTGAAGACCTTGCCGAAGAACCTTCACCTTTAACGGATGAAGAATAATTTATTTTTAATCATAACAATAAGCATTTTGCTTTTGGCTTCTGTGGCTTTAGCCTCTGAGCTCTTTAAGAAGCCTTATGAGACTTATCAGCTAAGTTGTGGCCAAAGAGGCGGAGAGTTAGTTCTTTCAACTCTTACTGACCCTAAGTCATTTAATCCAATAGTTGCTCAGGAGACTTCAACTACCCAGATTACCGGTTATATTTTTGAAGGTTTAACTCGTACTGATCCAGCAACTTTAGAGGTTTTACCTAATTTAGCCAATAGCTGGGAGACTTCTAGTGATGGTAAGGAGTGGATTTTTCATTTGCGCAGAGATGTTAAATGGAATGACGGAGAAAAGTTTACTGCTAAGGATGTTGTCTTTACCTTTAATAATTTAATTTATAATCCTGATATTCCCACAAGTAGTAAAGATATCTTTACTGTAGAAGGAGAGAGAATATTTGTTGAAGAAATTGACGATTATACAGTAAAGTTTACACTTCCCTTTACCTTTGCGCCTTTTCTGCGTGCTCTTTCTCATGAAATTTTGCCGGTTCACAAGTATGCTTCCTTAGTAGAAGAAGGCAAGTTTACCTTTAGCTTAGGGTTAGATACAAAACTAATTGATATTGTTGGAACTGGACCTTTTAAATTAGCAAAATATTTTCCCGGAGAAAGAGTAATATTAGAGAGGAATCCTTTTTACTGGAAGAGAGATTCTTGCAAGAAGCAATTGCCATACTTAGACAAATTGTTATTTGTCATTCTTGCTAATCCTGATACAGCGATGTTGAGATTCTTAGAAGGTGAAATTGATCGTTATTCTGTAAGGCCTCGTGATTTAAGCATTTTAGGCCCAGATAAGAATAAGGGTAATTTTACAATCTACAATTCCGGTCCGGCTTTAGGTTCTAATTTTCTAGTTTTTAATCAAAACCCCGGTGTTAATCCTCATACTGATAAACCTTTTGTTGAGCCGTATAAGTTAGAGTGGTTTAAGAATAAAGCTTTTCGAAAAGCAATGTCATATGCTATAAATCGGGAAAAGATTATTGATATTCTGATGAATGGCCTGGGGGTATCTCAGCATTCTCCAGTCAGCCCGGCAAATATATATTATTATAGTGATAAGGTTAAGAAATATTCTCATAATCCCGAGAAGGCAGGAGACATCTTGTCTAGTATGGGCTTTGCTGATAGAGACCAAGATGGAATTTTAGAGGATGAAAATGGTAGAAAGTTAGAGATCACATTTTTTACTCCGGCTAAGGATACTCAACGAATCCAAATCGCTACTTTGGTTAAGAAAGACTTAGAAACAATTGGGGTAAAGATACATTTTTTGCCTCTTGATTTTAATAATTTGGTAAGTAAATTAACAGCTACTCTTGATTGGGAGATGATTTTAATTGGGCTTACTGGAGGAATTGAGCCTTATTTTGGCAAGAATGTCTGGTCTTATAAGGGTAATTTGCATATGTGGAATCTTAGTAAGGAGCCTTTAGGTCAATATGAGGTTGAGATTGAGGATATTTTTAATCAAGCTGCCCGGACACTTGATGAAGAAGAGAGAAAGGCTTTATTTTCACGTTGGCAACAAATAGTATCCGAGGAGCTGCCGCTTATCTATACAGTGGTTCCTTACTCTATTTATGCGGTAAGAAATAAGTTTGGGAACCTTTACCCTACTACTTATGGTGGTGCATTTTCCCAAATAGAGCATATTTATCTAATAGAATAAAGGGAATTCCCTTGACATAATTGCTTATTTATGTTAAAGTTAAAATCGATGAGGATCTTCCTTGTAATCTTCCTGTCTATCATTCCTTTGTTTTTTTCCCAAGCTGAGTCTCTTTATAAAGAAGATGCTAGAGCTTATCGGGAAGAAGGCTATAGGGCTCAGTCTCTAGGAGATCTAGAAGGTGCTTTATCTTGGTATCAGAAAGCTGCCCAGATGGATCCCCACTATGCTCAAGTCTATAATGATATCGGAGTAGTTTACGAAAATCAGGGTCAGCTTAGTCGGGCTGAAGAAATGTATAAAAAGGCATTAGAGATAGACCCAGGGTTTTTGCCAACCTATACTAATTTAGCATTTATAGCCGAGAAAAAGGGTAATATAACCGAGGCTAGTCATTATTGGCAGAAAAGATATGAATTGGGCCAGGAAGGAGAATATTGGTGGGAAGTTTCCCGCCAGCACCTTCTTAAATTAGGCACATACCCTAAAGTAAGAAAACAGATGTTAGAGAAGAAAGCAGCCGCATTATCCAGGGATATCATTAAAAAGAGTGCTCAGGAAAAATTAGCAACAATAAGAGAAGCAAGACTTCGTTTTGATATTGGTAATCAAGCTTTTCTTGAGAAAGATTATACAACTGCGATAAAAGAATTTGAAGCGATATTCTTTCTAAACCCTGATGATGAAGAGCTTTTGAACAAAAGTGTGAAACTTTATAAACAAGCAAAAAGACTTTACTTAAGAGGGGCAGCTACTGCTGGCCTCAAAAATGCGTTAGATTATGTAGAGAGTGATGATTATCAATCTGCAGAAAAAAAACTCAAGGATACTTTGGAAGTTATTTCTCGTATTACCCAAGGAAAATAAGGTACTTTTACCAGCCATTTAATCTATAACCTATAACCTATAATCTGTAATTTTTAATTTCTGATGACCAAAAAAACACTATATCTGGTTGACGGTACAGCCCTTTGTTATCGTTCTTTTTTTGCCTTAAAGCTTTCTACTTCTAGTGGGCTTCCTGTAGGTGCGGTATACGGATTTTACCGGACACTAAAAAAGTTAATTTCTAAATATGGCCCTGATTATATTGGGATTTGCTTTGATGTTTCACGCAAAACTTTTCGTCAGGAGAAGTTTAAAGAGTATAAGATTAATAGACCGGCTTTACCTGACGATTTAAAATCGCAAATCCCTCTAATTAAAAAATTAGTCACATCTTTAGGGATAAAGATAATTGAAAGAAAAGGTTTTGAGGCTGATGACGTAATTGCTTCGCTTTGTGAAAAGGCAAAATTGGATGGTTTATCAATTGTTGTAGTTAGTCCAGACAAAGATCTTTCTCAGCTTATTGAGGATGGTAAGGTACAAGTTTACAATTACAATAAGGATAAATTTATCACTAAAGATGTTTTTTTAGCAGAGTATGGTTTTAGTCCTCGGCTTATGGTTGACTATCTGGCTTTAGCCGGAGATAGCGCTGATAATATTCCTGGTGCTAAAGGGATAGGTAAGGTCGGTGCCACTAAATTAATAAAAGAATTTGGTTCGGTAGAGGATATTTTTAAAAACATAGATAAAATTTCTCCGAGGATTAAAAAAATACTAATTGATAGCAAAAAAATGATTTTTTTAAGTAAAGAATTAACCCAATTAAGTCATCCTGAATTAGAAGTGAAGCATCAGGATTTAAAGATAGGGGAACCGGATTCAAAAGGACTATATGAGATGTTCCGTGATCTAGAATTTAAGGCTTTTATCAAAGAGATTCCGGCTCCAGCTTTAAATCTGGATTTAGAGGTAAAGCAGGGGATATCTAAGAAGCTGTTAGAACAATTAGCTAAGGATGAGATTTTTATATTTATTCAGTCAGAGGACTCTTTTGTCTTTGATAAAGGCAAGAAGCTCGTCTATAAGGTGTCGACTTCGATGTTAAAAGAAATATTAGAAGATGAAAGGATAAAGAAGATATCTTATGGTTTCAAGGATCAGCTTGCTGATTTATCAGATATTAAAGTAAAAGGTCTCTTTTTTGATGTAAAAATTGCTACTTATTTGCTTGAGTCAGCTTTGCCTGACTATGCTCTTTCTACTTTAGTTTCTCACTATCTTGCTGAGCACTTTCCCGAGATACCGGCAGAGTCTGCTCCTTATTTTATCTATCAGCTTTATAGATTGTTATCAATTAAGTTGAAAGAAGAAGAGTTAGATAAGCTTTTTTATGAGGTAGAGATGCCACTTATCTCTATACTTAGTAAGATGCAAAAACAAGGGGTAATGATTCAACTAAAAACCCTTAAAAGTCTGCAAAGAAAAGTAGATAAGAAATGCGAGAGTTTTAAGGCTAAGATTTTTAAGATTACTGGCAAGGAATTCAATCTCAATTCCCCTAAGCAACTTGCAGTTGTGCTCTTTGATGATTTGGGTATAACCCCTCTAAAAAGAACAAAGACAGGGTACTCTACTAATGAAGAGGTTTTGGATAAATTATCTGAAAAATATCCTATTGCTGGTCTTATATTAGAATATCGGCATTTAAATAAATTGAAAACAACATATATTCTTCCGTTGATAAAACAGGTCGAGGAGAATAAAGGAGTGTTGCATACCAAATTCAATCAGACTGGGACTGGAACTGGAAGACTTTCCAGTTCTTCACCTAATTTACAAAGTATTCCGATAAAGGGTGAGTTTTCACAAGGTTTAAGAGAAGCTTTTATTCCTTCATTTGACTCTGGTTGTATTCTTTCAGGCGATTATTCTCAAATTGAATTAAGAATACTAGCTCATTTATCCTGTGATGAAAATTTAATCCAAGCTTTTAAGCAGGATTCAGATATTCATAGTTTTACTGCCGGACTTCTTTTTGGAATCAAGCCAGAAAAGGTGGATGAGACTCAACGTAATGTAGCTAAAAGAGTAAATTTTGGCATTGTTTATGGAATGAGTTCTTTTGGTTTATCTAAAGAGTTAAAAATTTCTCCGATTCAGGCCCAAAACTTTATTGATGATTATTTTAAACGATATCCTAATGTTAAAGGATATATAACTAGAACCTGTAGGCAAGCTGAAAAGGAAGGTTTTGTTACTACGATTTTAGGCCGGAGAAGAAAACTTCCCGATATTAATAGTTCTAATCTTCAGCTTAGGGAATTTGCCCGGCGCCAGGCAATGAATGCTCCTATTCAAGGTTCATGTGCTGATCTTATTAAGATAGCTATGGTAAATATAGATAAGGAGCTAACGAAGGAGAACCTGAAAACAAAGCTAATAATGCAAATTCATGATGAACTTGTTTTTGATGTAGCTAGTAATGAGTTAAATAAAGTAAAGGCTATTGTAAAGAAATATATGGAAGGAGCAATGAACTTAGCGGTTAAGATTAAAGTTAATCTAAAATCGGGCAATAGCTGGGGGCAGATGAAGCCTGTCCGCAGAAGCCTTGGCGTAGGTGGAGAGCTGAAATGAAGATAGTTTTTTGTTCTTCTGAGGTATTTCCTTTTGCAAAAACTGGCGGTCTTGGTGATGTTAGCGCTGCTTTACCTAAAGAGTTAGCTAAAGCTGGAGTTGAAGTTAAAGTATTCATGCCTCTTTTTAAAGGTATAAAGCCGCAAGAGATGCATGAGGGTTTTGGTTTTACCAAACAAGGTTCAGTAGAGATCTTTTTTATTAAAAATGATCATTATTTTTTACGTGATTCTATATACGTAGGAAGCGACGGACATGATTATCCTGATAGCTTGGAAAGATTTTCTTTTTACAGTAAAGAAGTTCTTAAAGTTTTAAAAAAAATAGATTTTTGTCCGGATATTATTCATAGCAACGATTGGCAGACAGCTTTGGTGAATGTTTATCTCAAAACTCTCTATAAAGATGATATTTTTTTTAAGAATACAAAGTGTATTTTAACTATTCATAATCTTGCTTATCAAGGATTATCAGAAAAAGAGAAATTTTCTTTATTAGGCATTTCTGATAAGTTTTTTGATCAGGAGTACTTTGAATTTTACAACAAGGTAAATCTTCTTAAAGGAGGCATTGTTTTCTCAGATCTAGTGACTACAGTAAGCCCTACTTATGCTAAGCAGATAAAAACTTCTGAATTCGGATGTGGTTTAGAGGAAATTTTAAGAAAGAAAGGTAAGAATTTAATGGGAATTCTTAATGCTATTGATTACACTATTTGGAATCCGGCAATAGATGACCTTATATACCAGAAGTATTCTCCAAAAACTCTTGGTGATAAGGCTGTTAATAAAGCCAGTCTTCAGAGGGAGTTGGGCCTAAAAGAGGAAAAAGGGGTTCTACTTATGGGTATGGTTAGTCGTTTGGCTGAACAAAAAGGCATTGATATCCTCTCGGAGGCTATTGACGATATTGCTGGTAAGTGTCAATTAGTTATCCTAGGCGTAGGTGAGGCGAGGTATCACAAAATACTAAAGAAAAAGGCCGCTAAATTTAAAGATTCATTTTCTTTAACCTTAGAATTCGATGAGGCCTTAGCTCATAAGATATATGCTGGAGTAGATGTGTTTTTGCTACCTTCAAGGTTTGAGCCTTGTGGGCTTTCTCAAATGATTAGCTATAAGTATGCTACCCTACCTCTAGTTAACCATACCGGTGGATTAGTTGATACAGTCGTTGATGCCTCTTGTGGCGGTGGAGGATTTATATTTAACAATTATGATAGTTCACACCTATTATCAGCCATAGAAGAGGCTCAAGAGGTATTTAAAGATAAGGACAAATGGCAGGCTATTTCAGAGAAAGTGACTAAACTTAATTTTTCTTGGGAAGTAGCTGCTGCTAAATATATAAATGTGTATAAAGAATTGATGAATTAACTATGTCAGTTTTAGGATTAACCGGAAATTTAGCTACAGGTAAAAGCATGGTTCTTAAGCTCTTAAAGGATAAGAGGGCTAAGGTTTTTGATGCTGATCAGAGGATTCATAGCTACTATCGCAATAGAAAAGGGCCTGTTTATAAAAAAGTGGTGGCTGTATTTCCGGAATGTTTAAGTGGGGGTGTAATCTCACGAAAAAAACTTAGAACTATTATTTTTTCTAATAGAGTCAAGTTAAAAAAATTAGAGAAAATAGTTCACCCGGTAATTACGAAAGAGTTATTAAAGTGGGTAAAGCAAAGTGAGGGTGATAAGAAAAAAGTTTATATTGCTGAGGTGCCTCTTCTTTTTGAGAAGAGATTAGCTAGGTATTTTGATAGAATAATTTTAATTGTAGTAAAAAAGGAGGTTTTAACTAAGAGAATCATTAAAAAATACGGTCTTAGCAAGAGTGAGGCGCTTGGTAGGCTATCTTTGTATAGGCCGATTAGAGAAAAAATAAAGGGGTCAGATTTTATTGTAAACAATAGTTTAAATTTTAGACGATTGAAAAAGGAGGTTGATTTGCTGTGGAAAAAGATAAAGCAAAATCAAAAAGTAAGCCAGTAGTAGTGGATGATAGTGTTGATCTCGGAACCCTAAAAGGGATGAAGATATCAGAGCTAAACAAGATATCCAGGGATCTTAAAGTTAATGGGGTTAGTGGATTAAGAAAGCAGGAGCTTATCTTTCAAATTCTACAAGCTCAAGCCGAGAAGAAGGGGCTGATGTTTGGCGATGGGGTTTTGGAAGTTTTATCTGAGGGTTTTGGGTTTTTAAGGGCAAGTAATTACAATTATTTACCTTCTCCCGATGATATTTATGTGTCTCCTTCGCAGATTAGGAAGTTCTCTCTGCGTACCGGAGATACTGTTAGTGGTCAAATAAGACCACCTAAGGATAATGAAAAGTATTTCGCTCTTCTTAAAGTGGAGGCAGTTAACCTTGAGAACCCTGAAGAGTCAAGAAACAGGATTCTTTTTGATAACTTAACGCCAATTTATCCTAAGGAAAGGTTTATTTTAGAAACCGTTCCCGATGAAGCATCTACGCGGATACTTGATCTTCTTTGCCCGATTGGCAAGGGGCAACGTGGTTTAATAGTTGCTCCCCCTTATAGTGGAAAGACAGTGCTCTTACAGAAAGTAGCTAATGCCATAACAACCAACTATCCCGATGTTATTCTTATGGTGTTGCTTATTGATGAGCGGCCTGAAGAGGTTACTGAGATGAAAAATACGGTTAATGGCGAGGTAATTAGTTCTACTTTTGATGAGCCGGCACAACGCCACGTTCAAGTAGCTGAGATGGTTATAGAAAAGGCAAAAAAACTTGTAGAGCATAAGAAGGATGTGGTTATACTTTTAGATAGTATTACCCGTTTAGCTCGAGCTTACAATCTTGTTGAGCCTCATTCGGGAAGAATTCTTTCCGGAGGAATTGATTCTAATGCTTTGCATAAACCCAAGAGGTTTTTTGGCGCAGCTAGAGCTCAAGAAGAAGGAGGCTCTTTAACTATAATCGCTACCGGTTTAGTTGACACTGGTTCACGCATGGATGATGTAATCTTTGAAGAGTTTAAAGGAACCGGTAATATGGAAATTACCTTAGATCGAAGTATATTTCAGAAGAGGATTTATCCTGCTGTTGATATAAAACGTTCTAACACTCGAAGAGAAGAGCTACTTATTCATCCTGATGAGCTTAAAAGGATATGGGTATTGAGAAAAGCCTTAAATGAGCTTAGTTCTGTGGAGGCTTTAGAGCTGTTAATTGAGAAATTATCCAAGACTAAGAACAACGTAGAATTTCTCCTTACTCTCAATAAATAGTGATATAATAGCACCTAAAAACCTCTCGGAATACTTGAGGACATTTTCCTCGATATTTATCGAGAAAAACGTGGAGGTAAAAACATGAAAAAGAAGACTCATCCTAAGTATGAAGCAGCTACAGTTATGTGTGCTTGTGGAAATGTAGTACATACTCGTTCCACAAAAAAGACGATTAATGTAGAAATCTGCTCCAAATGTCATCCTTTTTTCACCGGAAAACAGAAGTTTGTTGATTCCGAAGGAAGGGTTGATAAGTTTATTAAGAAATACGGTAAGAAAGAATAATCTTAGATGATTAACTCTGAAAAATTTAAAGAGGAGTATGCTGAGATTTCTGCGCAGCTATCTTCCGAAGTTGTTCTTAAAAACAGAGAGAAATACGCTCAGCTTGCCAAAAGATTCTCTTATTTAGAGAAGGTTATTAAGCTTTTTGATAAGAGAGATAACTATCTTAAGCAAAAAGAACATTTAGCTAGTGTTATTTCTGATGTTGGAGAAGACCAGGAGATGAAAAATTTAGCTCAAGAAGAGCTAGATCAACTATTGATCAAGGCAGAAAAGATTGATCAAGGGATAGAAGATAAGCTTTTTGCTTCGGAGGTGCTTGAGCATGATCTAATCATTGAAATACGTTCAGCTGCCGGAGGAGAAGAATCAGCTCTCTTTGCTGCATCTTTGTTTAAGATGTATTCTAAGTATGCTGAGAGAAATAATTGGAAGGTAGAAGTTCTAAGTTCTTCAATTACAGGGATAGGAGGTTTTAAGGAAGTGGTATTCTCTGTAAGAGGTAAGGGCTCATATGGGCATTTGAAGTTTGAGAGTGGAGTACATCGCGTTCAAAGAGTTCCGATTACTGAATCCGGTGGGCGAATTCATACCTCAACAGTTACGGTAGCAGTATTAATTGAGCCTAAAGAAGTGGAGTTAAAGATTAACCCTGAAGATCTAAAAGTAGATACTTTTCGGGCCTCTGGTGCCGGCGGTCAACATGTAAATGTTACTGATTCAGCAGTGAGGATGACTCATTTACCTACTGGCGTTGTAGTTACCTGCCAGGATGAACGTTCTCAGATTAAAAATAGAGCTAAAGCTTTAAGAGTTATGAAGGCCCGGATTATGAAGAAGATAATTGAAGATGAGGCCAGCAAGGTTAGTCATAACCGTCGTATTCAGGTAGGAACCGGAGATAGAAGCGAGAAGATAAGAACGTATAATTATTCCGAGAGAAGGGTAACTGATCACAGAATAAATTTTACTATTTATCGCTTAGAAGAAGCTCTTGAGGGAGATCTTGATGAAGTTGTGAGCGCGCTGATTAAAGAGGAGAGAAAAAAGATTTATGAAGCTAAAGAATTGGCTTAGGACTAATCGGTCCTTTTTCGGTGATAGCGATTTACGTTTTCTTATTAAGAATGTATTTAATCTAAATCAAGCCGAAGCTCTCGGCAGTGATATCTATATAGATTTACAGAATTTACAATATCTAGATGAAATAAAAGAACTTTGTATTAATGGCATGCCACTTGCTTACATTTTAGGTAAAGAAGAATTTTTTGGGTATGAGTTTAGGGTCAACCGGAACACTTTGATCCCTCGGCCCGAGACTGAAGTAATTGTCGAGAAAACAATTGAGGTCATAAAGAAAAACAATCTAAAAACAATCTTAGATTTAGGGTGTGGTTCAGGCAATATTGCAATAAGCGTTAAAAAGGGGGTATCCTTGAATGTATCTGTTTTTGCTTCAGATATTAGCCTTAAGGCTACAGAAGTTACTAAAGATAATGCCCAGCTGAATCAGGTTGATATTTCAGTAGTCAACACAGACTTACTAGATGCTTTTGAGAAGAAGAGTTTTGATTTAATAATTTCTAATCCTCCTTACGTAGAGAGTGAGCATATTAAAGGTTCTCTTTTGTTTGAGCCAAAGGTAGCTTTAGATGGCGGAAAAGATGGTTTAGACCTTATAACTAAGATATTAAAAGAAGCTCACCATTATATAAAGCCTCAAGGGTATCTTATTATTGAGGTGGGTTATCAACATAAGCTCTCAGCAGATAAACTTATTAAAAGGGAAGCTTCCTTCTATAAACTAGAAGAGTGGATTAAAGATTATTCAGAAATTTTTAGAGGGTTCATTCTAAAAAAGGTGTAAAAAGAAAATGGATAAATTTGTTGTTTGCCAATCTCGATTATCTGGTCAGGTTAAAATAAGCGGTTCTAAGAATACTGCTCTTCCGGTTATGGCTGCATCTTTGCTTACTGATCAGACCTGTATAATTAACAATGTTCCTGATTTAAAAGACATAAAGACAATGATCGGAATTCTCGAAGGCTTGGGTAAAAAAATTAAGTTTAGCAAGAGCACTCTTACTATAAAGAATAAGAAGAGCAAGAGCTTTATTGCCCCTTATCGGCTAGTAAGAACTATGCGAGCATCTTTTTGTTGTCTAGGGCCTCTTTTAGCAAAACTAAAAAAAGCTAAAGTTGCTTTGCCCGGTGGTTGTATTATTGGACCAAGACCGGTAGACTTGCATATAAAGGGGCTACGTGATTTAGGCGCAGATATTACAATTGAAAAAGGTTATTGTCGAGCTAAGACAAGAAAATTAAAAGGGGCCCATATTTATTTAGGTGGAGCTTTTGGTTCCTCAGTTCTTGCTACAGCTAATGTTTTAATGGCTGCTGTTTTAGCAGAGGGTGAGAGTATTGTTGAGCATGCAGCTTGTGAGCCAGAAATAGAGTGCTTAGCTTTATTTTTAAAGAAGATGGGTGCAAAGATAGAAGGAGAGGGGACTCCGATATTAAAGATAAAGGGTGTAAAAAAGCTATCAGGCTGTGAGTTTGAAATTATTCCTGACAGAATTGAAGCTGGTACCTTTATCGCAGCTAGTTTAGCTACTAAATCTCCCATTACTATTAAAGGTGCAAACCCTTCACATCTTACTTCAGTGATAGAGGCCGCCAAAAGAATAGGGGCTATAATCAAGATAGATAAAGATTCCACTATTTTCATAAAACCAGCAAAGAAGTTAAAACCAGTTAATATAACTACTCTTCCATATCCGGGTTTTCCTACGGATTTACAAGCCCAATTTATGGCTTGTCTTTGTTTAGCTAAGGGAATTTCTCTTATAACAGAGAAGATTTATCCTGATCGGTTTATGCATGTAGCTGAGCTTAATCGTATGGGTGCGTCTATTCAAAGGAATGGCCCTTATGCTATAATTGAAGGAAAAGAAAGTCTATATGGAGCTGAGATTATGGCTTCTGACTTGCGGGCATCAGCAGCGTTAGTAATTGCTAGCTTAGCTGCTAAGGGTAAAAGTCAGATCCTAAGAGTTTACCATATTGACCGAGGCTATGAGAAAATAATAGGTAAATTCGGAAAATTAGGTGCAAAGATAAAAAGGAAAAAACAGTAAATGAAGAGAAAGTCGAGAGTTCTAATGATAGATAATTATGATTCATTTACCTATAATCTTGTTCAATACATAGAAGAGTTAGGCGCTGATACTTTTGTTTTTCGTAATGATAAAATTAGTTTAAAGAAACTGGATAGTTTGAGATTTAACAAAATCGTTATCTCGCCCGGTCCGGGAAGGCCAAAGGATGCTGGCATAAGTTGTTCTGTAATCAGTAAGTTTTATAAAAAGATGCCAGTTTTAGGAGTTTGTCTCGGCCATCAATGTATTGGTTCTTTCTTTGGCGGACGAATTGTAAATGCTGGAGAAATTATGCATGGTAAGGTTTCTCTTATTCGTCATAATCAGTGTGATATATTTAAAGGAATTAAAAACCCTTTCCTGGCAACAAGATATCACTCTTTAATTGTTGAAAGAAAAAGTTTACCCAAAAATTTAGTTATTACCGCTGATACTAAAAATGGTATAATAATGGGAGTAAAAGATAGAAATTTTCCTTTATACGGGGTGCAATTCCATCCGGAATCTATTTTGACTATTGAAGGCAAGAAGATATTAAATAATTTTTTAAAATTATGATTAAAGAAGCTATTAATAAGTTTACTAAGGGCAAAGATATTTCTTTTATCCAGATGAAAGAGACTTTTGAGGAGATTTTTGATTCTGATGTTACCCCAGCTCAAATTGCTGCTTTCTTAACTTCTCTAAAAATGAAGGGTGAGAGCGAGGAAGAAATTTCAGCTGCAGCTACTGTAGTTAGAGAAAAAGCTAAGAAGATAAATGTCAGAGAGGGTTTCTTAGGTCTAAGAGATGATAATGAGCCAATTATGGATACTTGTGGTACTGGTGGCTCAAGACTTAATAAATTCAATGTTTCAACGGCCGTAGCCTTTATTGTTAGTGCTGCTGGCGTAAAATTGGCTAAGCATGGCAATAGAGCAATGTCTTCAAGCTGTGGCAGTGCTGATGTTCTAGAGTCTTTAGGGATAAATATCGGGGTTTCAGCTTCAGTTATGGAGAAGTCAATAAAAAGAATCGGTATAGGCTTTCTTTATGCCCCCTTATACCACCCAGCTTTAAGCAAAGTTGCTAAGATAAGAAAAGAGATGGGGGTAAGAACAATTTTTAACGTTTTAGGCCCTCTTTGTAATCCGGCCCTAGCTAATTATCAACTTCTTGGAGTTTATGATTCGAGCCTAACTCTTACTTTAGCCCGGGTTTTAAGGAGATTGGGAGCAAAAAGAGCTTTTGTTGTCTATGGTAAGGATGTTTGTGACGAAGTTTCTCTTACTGGCTCAACCAAAGTAGCTTTTTTAAATAATAAAAAAATTACTAATTTAACTCTGAGTCCTTCCAGCTTTGGTTTAAAGAAAATTAAGCTAAAAGATTTATTAGCTAAGGATGTAAAGGCAAGTGCCAAAGTTATTAGAGATATTTTTGCTGGTAAAAGGTGCGCTGCTCGGGATATTGTATTAGCTAATACCAGTGTTTGTTTTTATATTTTAGGTAAAGTAAAGAATTTTAAACATGGTGTTAAGATGGCAGCTGAATTAATAGATACCAAAAAAGTACAGCGTAAGTTTTCAGAATTTAAGGAATTTTTAGACAAAAATGCATAAGATACTCTCACTTATTTTAGATGCTAAGAAGAAACGGGTTAAAGTTCTAAAAAAGAATCGTCAGGCCTTTCTTTCTTTAATAAAGAAAGCTCCGACTCCGGTATCTTTTAAAAATGCCATAAACCGAGAAGGGAAGGTTTCACTTATTGCTGAGGTAAAACAAGCTTCTCCTTCGGCAGGAGTATTGCGTAAGGGTTTTTCTCACCTTGATTTAGCCAAAACATTTAAGAGATCAAAAGTTAGTGCTATATCAGTAGTTACCGAAGAGGATTTTTTCTTAGGAAAGATCAGTTATATTGAAGATATCAAGAAGCAGGTTAATTTACCGGTATTGCGCAAGGATTTTATATTTGATGAAGTTCAAATCCTTGAGTCAAGAGCAGTTGGCGCTGATGCTATTTTGCTGATAATGGGTGTTTTGGATGAGGAGAAGGTAAAAAACCTTTATGCTGCAGCTAAAGATTTAGGTATGGATGTTTTAGTTGAAGTGCATACTGAAAAGGAATTAAAAAAAGTCCTTAAAGTTGGCGTAGATATTATTGGAATAAATAGTCGTAATCTGCATACTTTTCAAGTTAATCTCGAGAGAACAAAAAAACTTCTCCCCTTTATTCCTGAGAATATAGTTAAAGTTAGCGAAAGCGGAATACAAACCTTAAAAGATGTCTTGCTTCTAAAGGGTTTAGGAGCAAACGCTACGCTTGTTGGAGAAGCCTTGATGAGAGCGGATAATCTTGAGGAAAAAATAAAAGAATTGAATATTGATTCTGTAAAATAGATAATTAGGTATTAAATAAAAATGAAAGTAAAGATTTGTGGTATTACTAATTTAGAAGACGCTCTCTTGGCTTCTTCTGCTGGTGCTGACGCTGTAGGATTTATTTTTTCAAAAAAAAGTCCTCGTTATATCAACAAAAGAAAGGCTGGGGAAATTATCCAATCTTTAGATCCTTTTTTAACTAAAGTCGGCGTTTTCCTTGATCAAGAAAAACAAGAAGTTTTAGATATTGCTTCTTCTCTTGGCCTTGATATTTTGCAATTTCATGGGGAAGAAGCCCCGGCCTATTGTCATTTTTTTAAGCCAAGGTTTAAGATTATAAAGGTATTTTTTCCTGAGGATTATAAGGGGAAGATTTCACGTTATAAAATTGATGCTTTTATGTTTGATATCAAATATGAACAAAAGCAAAAGGGAAAAAAGGTGCTGCCGGCCAAAGCTTTAAAAGAGGTGGCTAGGCTTATAAAAAAGGAAAAAAGAGTGATTATATCTGGCGGTCTTAATATAAAAAATATAAGTAATTTTAAGAAGTTAAAACCTTATGCTTTGGATGTAGCTAGTGGGGTAGAGAGTATGGTAGGTAAAAAAGATAGCCAACTGGTAGAAGCATTTATAAAGAAGGTAAAATATGAAACTACCTAATAAAAAAGGATATTTTGGAGAATTTGGTGGAAAGTTTATTCCTGAGACTATTTCTTTATGCTTAGAGGAATTGGAAAAAGCATATAATAAGGCCAAAAGAGATAAGAAGTTTAAAAAGAAATTAGATTTTTATCTTCGTGAATATGCTGGTAGGCCTTCTGCTCTTTATTTTGCTTCTAATTTAAGCAAGCATTTAGGGATTAAGGTTTACTTTAAAAGAGAAGATCTTCTTCACACCGGAGCTCATAAGATAAATAATTCTTTAGGCCAGGGTTTCTTAGCAGAGTTTATGGGCAAGAAGAGAATAATCGCTGAGACCGGAGCTGGCCAGCATGGAGTTGCTGTAGCTACCATTGCTAGTCTCCTAGGTTTAGAGTGTGATATTTACATGGGTGAAGAAGATGTAGCCAGACAGAGCATGAATGTATTCCGGATGAAGGTTTTAGGAACAAGAGTAATCCCGGTTAAAAGCGGCTCTAAGACCTTAAAAGATGCTTGTAATGAAGCTTTTAGGGATTGGGTAACAAATGTACGCGATACCTATTATCTTCTTGGCTCAGTTGTTGGCCCTCATCCTTATCCGATGATTGTTAGAGATTTTCAGACTGTTATTGGAAAAGAAGCAAGAAAGCAAATTTTTAAGAAAGAGGGAAGACTTCCTGATTATTTGGTTGCTTGTGTTGGTGGAGGAAGCAATTCCATGGGGCTTTTTTCTCCCTTTTATAGAGACAAAAAGGTTAAATTTATTGGCGTTGAAGCTGCTGGGTTTGGTTTAGACTCTTATAATGCAGCCTCTTTGCTTAAAGGCCAACCGGGAGTATTTCAAGGCTCGAAATCTTACGTTCTTCAAGATAAATTTGGTCAGATAAAAAATGCTCACTCTATAGCTCCTGGCTTAGATTATCCGGGAGTAGGGCCTGAGCACTCTTTCTATAAAGTAACTAAAAGAGCTGAGTATGTAGCGGTAAGCGATAAAGAGGCATTGGAAGGGTTTAAGATGCTTTCAGAGCTTGAGGGAATAATTCCAGCTCTTGAAACCGCCCATGCTATTTCTTATTTGAAGAAACTAGCTAAGAGAGGAAAAAACAAAATAGCTTTAGTCTGTCTTTCAGGTAGAGGAGATAAGGATTTAGAGATTATTCAAAAGTATAAAGTAATAAAATAAGATGATTAGATTAGAAGATAAGTTTAAAGAGCTAAAAAAGAAAAAGAAGAAGGCTTTCATAGTCTATGTTCCTTTTGGCTTTCCTAGTATTAAAGCTACCAGAGGTATTTGTTTAAGTTTACAGGAAGCTGGGGTAGATGCAATTGAGCTAGGTATTCCTTTTTCAGATCCTTTAGCTGATGGGCCGATTATTCAAAAAGCAACCACAACTGCATTGGCAAAGGGAGCAAATATGGATAATTTTTTTAAAGAGCTCTTGCAATTAAAGAAGTCTTTAAAAATTCCTGTAGTAGTTATGTCTTATTACAATCCTATTTTTAAATTTGGATTGGTGAAATTTCTTAAAAAGATGAAGCAACTTGGGGCTAGTGCTTTAATAAATGTTGATATGCCAATTGATGAGAGTACTGAATATATCAAAGAAGCTAGGAAACTCAATATAGATACTATTTTCTTTATTACTCCGGTTACTTCAGCAAAACGTATCAAAAACATAGTAAAGCAATCGCGAGGGTTTATTTACTATATCTCGGTAACCGGCATAACTGGTCCTAAAGAGCTAAAATATACCTCGTTGGAAGAACATGTTAAGAGTATAAAACGAGTAACCAAGGTGCCTGTATGTGTAGGTTTTGGCATTCATAGTAGAAAGCAGGTTGTCAAAATTAATACCTTTAGTGATGGGGTAATTGTAGGAAGCGAAATAGTTAAATTTATTGACAAACATTATCGAGATAAGAACTTTTTAAATAAACTAAAACGCCACGTAAAATCTTTAAATAAGTCTTAATACACAATACTCAATACTATTTTTATGCATGAAGTAATAAATATCAATGGCGTAGATTTTATATTCTTTCCTTTTGAGAATGTAGAGACCGCATCTTTAGGGATATTCCTACGAGGCGGAGCTCGTTTTGAAGATAAAAAAGTAAAAGGTATTGCTCATTTCCTAGAGCATATGCTTTTTAAAGGAAGCAAAAACTATTCGCATCGGCAAATAAAAAGAGAAATTGAAGGAAGAGGCGGTTCCTTGAATGCTTTTACTGGTCAGGAGATAACAGCTTACTATGCCCATTTCCTAAATAAAAATCTTCCTTTAGTATTGGATATTCTTCTCGACATGGTATTTAATCCTTTACTTAAGGAGGGGGAGATCAATAAAGAAAGAAACGTAATTTTAGAGGAGATAAAGATGTATAACGATCTTCCTTCTTCTCGAGCCGGCATGCTATTAGATGGCCTACTTTGGAAGAACCACCCTTTAGGTGAGGAGATCATTGGACAGGTAGATACAGTTAAGGGAATAAAACGTAAGGATTTAGACCATTTTCAGAAAAAATACTATGCATCCTCTAACATGGTTATTTCTTTTAGTGGAGCATATAATAAAGACAGAATAGTTGATTTATTAACTAAGAAAATAAGAAAAACCAGACAGAAGGTTAGTCACAAGTGCTCTAGCCCTTCTCCTTCTCGAGGATTAGGAATAGAGTGTGAAAAGAAGAGTCTTGAACAATCACATCTTTGTTTGGGCTTTCAAAGCATATCTTATAAAAGCAAGAAGAGAGTAGCCGCACAATTGCTGAATGTAATTTTAGGCGCTAATATGAGTAGTCGTTTATTTGAAGAATTAAGAGAGAAAAGATCTTTGTGTTATGATGTTTCTACTGAAGTTAGAAAGTATAGAGATAGTGGTGCTTTCTCAATACACTTAGGATTAGATAAGAGTAAATTAACGGTAGCTTTAAGCTCTCTTTTTAGAGAGCTTGAAAGAATAAGAATAAAAGAAGTTTTAAGCCGCGAACTAGCCAGAGCTAAAGATTATTTCCTTGGCCAAGCGGCAATGAGTTTAGAACGTCCTCAAGGACGGATGTTTTATCTCGCTGAGAGTTTTTTGACTTTAGGTAAGATTAATAACTTTGAACAGATTAAAGAAAAAGTAGAGGCGGTTGGCCCAAAGGAGATTAAAAGCTTAGCTAACGATATATTTAAATTTGAAAATATGTGTATTTCTTTTGTTGGTAATATTGAGGATAACTCCGAAGGACTAATAAGAAAGATAGCAAAAAAGGAGGCCTCTCATTTCTAAAAAACCTACAGCTAGTAAGGCGAAAGCCTTAAAGGTGGTGGAATTTATTTTAGCCCGAAAGGCCAAAGATATAGTTGTTCTGGATGTAGGCAGCCAGAGTGGGCTTTGTGACTATTTCGTTATTTGTTCAGCTGAGTCAACAAGACAGGTAGATGCAATTCATCATGAGACTGTAAAACTATGCAGAAAAAATAAAATATCGGTTCGTTCTCACCAATATGATGAATCTTCACATTGGATGCTCGTTGATCTTTTTGATGTTATCCTTCACATATTTTTTGAAGAGACGCGAAAATTTTACAACCTTGAACATTTATGGAAAGAAGCTAAGAAAGTAAGGATACCTGCTAAACTCAAAATCAAATAAATTACCTCTCAAAATTTATTTTAAATTTATTTTTTAAAAAATAAATTAAATAAAAAATCAAAAAAAAAGTGAAAAAGGGTTGACAATTGTGCTAATTTTGTTAAATTAGTTATAGAGGGTTATCCCAACATTGGGTTGGGAACAAAAAAATTAGGAGGTGGATAAGATGGCAAAGAAGAAAAAAGCAGCAAAAAAGAAAACAGCAAAGAAGAAAGTAGCAAAGAAGAAAAAGAAATAAGAATTTTACGAAGGTAAAAGAAAACACCTTGAGAAAATAAACCCCGCGCCCAAAAGCGCGGGGTGTCTTCATTCCGGGACACATCCCATTTGGAATTTCCTTACTCAGCTTAACTTTTTCGATGAAAAGGGGTATTAAATTTCGTTATAGATTTTTATCCTCACTGTGATATAATCCCTTTATGTTTACAGGAATAGTAAGAGAAATCGGTAGGGTTAAGAAAATTATTAAGGGCGGCTCTTCTATAAAATTGGGAATAGAGTCTAGTCTTATTTTATCTGAGGCTAATCTTTCCGATAGTATTTCAATAAATGGAGTCTGTCTCACTTTATCTTCTAAAGACAAAAATATACTTTTATTTGATGCGATAAGTTCCACTTTAAAAAATACCAACCTCAAGCGACTTAAAAAAGGCAATCATGTAAATTTAGAACCTGCTCTAAGTTTAGGAGAAAAGGTAGGGGGACATTTTGTTTTAGGTCATGTTGACGCCGAGTTGAGATTAAGAAGACTGATTAAAAAATCCGGGCATTGGCAATTAGAGATAGATTTACCTTCTGCATTTAGAAAGAATATATTGGCTAATGGTTCAATTGCAATAGAGGGAATATCTCTTACTATAAAGAAAGTTCTTCCGCGAACTTTTACTGTTGATATTGTTCCTTTTACTTTTGAGAATACTATTATAAGGTATAAAAGAGTCGGTGACTTCTTAAATATAGAATTTGATTACCTTCTTAAGCAGAAGAACGGGGCGTAGCTTAGTTTGGCTGGAGTGCTGCGTTCGGGACGCAGAAGTCGCTGGTTCAAGTCCAGTCGCCCCGACCAATTTTAAGTTGAAAAATATAGGATTATTCGTTACAATAGCACTATGCAAGTATTTTTGGGAATTGATTGGGGAGGGACTTATATAAAAGCTGGCTTAGTAGGTGCCCAGGGAAAGATATTAAAAAGAAAGGTTTACCCTTCAAAAGCAGACAAACAAGGCTTCATAGGAGATCTTAAATTACTGCTTAAAGAATTCTCTTCCTTTAATATACAAGGTATAGGTATTGGTGTACCGGGAATAGTTGATGTAGAAAAAGGTTTTATCTACTATTTGCCGAATATTCCCGGATGGGAAAACTATTCCCTACAGAGTGTACTTAAGAAGAGCTTAAAACTCCCGGTGTTCATTAATAATGATGCTAATGCTTTTGCTTTGGCTGAAAGCCGTTTTGGTGCAGCTAAGGGCAAGAAGAGAGTTATCTTTCTAACTTTAGGTACAGGTTTAGGAGGAGCTGTAATTTGTAACGGTAAGCTTCTTGAAGGTAAGACCAGTGCTACCGAGTTAGGCCATGTGCCGATAAATTTAAAAGGAAAACTTTGTGGTTGTGGAGGTCGAGGTTGTATTGAAACTTATGTTGGCAATCGCTATCTGCTTTCACGTTATAAGAGTCTTAAGAAGGGTAAACATGAGGTAAACCCCGTTAGAGATACCAAATTCACTAGTCACAAAAGCAAAATCTCTAACGGGGTAAAAGAAGTAAAACAGCTTTTTCAAAGAGGTCTAGCCGGAGAGAAAGAGGCCTTAATCGTTTGGAAGGAATTTTCTCACAATCTTGGAAAATTTTTAGCAGGAATGATAAATGTATTTAATCCCCAAGTTATTGTATTTGGTGGAGGAGTATCGGGAGCATTCAAATTGTTCAAGCCTTTAGTCGCTCAAGAAATCAAAAAACAGGTAATGTGGCCCCAAAATTTAGGTGTAAAATTAGTGAAGGCAAAACTTACCAATGCTGGTATAATTGGGGCATCTCTTTTGGCCAAAGAAAAGATTAGGGCATAGGAAAATTATTTAATATATATCCCGACTCACTAAAGATGTTGTAAAATTTTCTGCGATAATTTTACAACGCTCGTCGGGATCAATTCGACTACAATTTGCCTTTTGGCAAATTAAGTCTCATTGAGGAGATTAACATGAAACTATTTATTGATACAGCTAACTTAGAAGATATTAAAAAAGCGCATTCTTATGGAGTCTTAGACGGGGTAACTACAAACCCTACCCTTCTTTCAAGAGAAGGGGTGGAGCCTAATTCTCAGCTTAAGAAAATATGCGAAGTTGTAGAAGGCCCGGTTAGTGCTGAAATTACTAGCCTAGATAGCCAAGGTATGGTGACAGAGGCAAAAGAGTTGGTAAAAATTTCTTCAAATGTTGTAATAAAGGTTCCTTGTACCGTCGAAGGGCTAAAAGCAACCAAGGAGCTCAGTTCCTTAGGTATAAAAACAAATCTTACTCTTTGCTTTTCTGCTTCTCAAGCTCTTCTAGTAGCGAAAGCCGGAGCAACCTATGTTTCTCCCTTTGTTGGTAGATTAGATGATATCTCTACCGAAGGGATGAATTTAATAGCAGATATAAAACTAATTTATAATAATTACGGAATTTCTACTCAGATAATTGTTGCTTCAGTTCGCCATCCGATTCATTTTTTAGAATCAGCACGGATTGGGGCGGATATAGCAACTGTTCCTTTTACTGTAATTGAAAAACTTATGAAACACCCTTTGACCGATAGTGGAATAAAAAGATTCTTAGATGATTGGTCTAAGTTAAAAATGTCTTTAAATAATAAGGAATAAGGATAAAGGAATAAGGAAAAAGAAGTGAAACAGAGATTGAGTAATTCATTATTAGGTATTTATTTTTTACTTCTAACTTCATCCTTCATCCTTTATCCTTTGAGTGCCTTCCCCGATGGCGAAAAGATGCCGGTAGTTATCGATGGTGATGAAATAACCTATCTTCAGCAAGAAGGTAAAGTTGTTGCTAAAGGTAATGTAGTGGTAAAGTCTGAAGAGTCTGAGCTTTTTTGTCAGGAAGCTATCTATGATTCCAGTAGCAACATCGCTCACATAAAAGGGGATGTGCGTATAATTAAGGGTAATACCATTCTCTACGGCCAGGATGTAGTTTATAATTTTAATACCCATAATGCCGAGATGGTCGATATCGGACTTAAAGACTCTCCGATTTATGGGAAAGCTGAAAATGGAGATAAAATAGGTCAAGAAAAATATCTACTAAAAAAAGCTTATATTACAACTTGTGATTTAGAAGTTCCTCACTATCGTCTAACAGCAAAGACAATTACTGTTTATCCCGGGGATAAGTTTGTGGCTAGAGGCATGATTTTAAAAGTGGGGAAAATACCTATTTTTTACTTTCCTTCTTTTTCCCAATCTCTAAAAGATAATGCTTTTAAAGTAGAGTTAATTCCCGGTAAGGAAAATGAGTGGGGAGTTTTTCTTTTATCTCGCTGGCGTTATAATTTAAACGATGAAAATAAAGGGAAAATTCATATTGATACCTATCAAGATAGAGGGTATGGGCTTGGGATAACCCATCAGGTAGAGAGTGAGAAGTTTGGAGATGCTCTGTTTAATTATTATACTATTTCCGATGAACTTTACAAATTGGAGAATAGAGAGGAGCTTTTTAGTATGTATCCAAGTAGAATTAGTGTACCTGATAAGCGGCTGAATGATGATCGTTATAAGGTGCAATTTGCCCATCAATGGCAACCTGCTGATAATTTATCTATAACCAGTGAATTTAATAAGTTTTCCGATCAATACTTTATGGAAGATTTTTTCGAACAGGAATATGAAGTTTCGCCGGAACCGGAAAGCTATAATCTTATACAATATGGCTTGTCAAACTCTTCCTTGTCTTTACGTACTCAAGCCAGAGCAAATCGCTTCTACTCTGAGACCGAGTATCTACCTCAATTAGAATACAATTTTTTTAAACAAAACTTAGGTGATAGCAATTTTTACCTTGAGTCAGACAGTAAGACCGGACTCTTAAAGAGCAGAACAGCTAATACTCAAGATTACACAAAATCCTTTAGAGCTTACTCGTATAACGTTTTAAGCTATATTAATAAGATAAGGTGGTTAAGTATAAATCCTTACATTGGTTCTTATACAGCTTTTTATTCTCGCAATAGTCTTGGTGAAAACGATGTTTGGCGGGAAGCTCCTATTGCCGGGATGACCATGAATGTAAAACTTTATAAGTATTTTGATGATATCAGCTGGAATTTGTTTGGAGAAGAAGTAGACCAAATGCGGCATATATTAAGGCCGGAGATAAGCTATAATTATATTCATGATCCGTCAGTTTCTGATAGTAATCTTGTACAATTTGATGATGACGACAGTATCATTCGAGGTGAAACGGTTACCTTTACTTTAGAAAATAAGTTACAAGCTAGAAATAAGGAGAAAACCTGGGATTTTATATATTTTAGCCCGGCAGTCAATTATACAATTAATTCAGAGGGAAGTTTTAGCCATTTTAATACTATAACCGGAGATTTTGAAATTTATCCTAAAGAGGGAATTTCTTTAACGTCTGATGTCTCTTTCGATGTTTTAACTAGAAGAGTTAGCACATTTAACGTTGACCTTACGTTTAAAGGAAAAGAGAAGGTTATAGAAGCTGGAGAAGAAATCGAAAGGCAGAAGTATTCTTTTTCTTACGGTAATCGTTATACTCGTCAAAGTAGTACTCAGGGCACAGCTGAGCTTATATATCAGCTTACCCCGAAATTAAAATTCAGAGGATATGCGCAATGTGAATATAATACCGGAGATTTTCAGATTCAACAATATTCAATAAGATCGGATTTGCATTGCTGGTGGATGGATGTTGGTTTAACTGTGGATAGAGCTGAGAGAGGAGGAAAGGACCTTGGTTTTTGGGTCGTATTTACCTTGAAAGCCTTCCCGGATATCGACGTTGGCTTTGAACAGACCTATCACGGGGCAAAAACGGAATATTAAAGCCTACCTGTTAATAAAAAAAGTAAGATGAAGAAGATTGCAAAGAAAAAAAAGTATACTAAAAAGTATAAAATTTGTGTTGTTGGTGCAGGGCATGTAGGGCTTGTTGCTGCAGCTTGTTTTGCTGAATTAGGGCATAAGGTATATTGTGTAGATAAAGATAAAAAAAGAATAACATCTCTAAAGAAAAAAAGTATACCTTTTTATGAACCGGACTTAGAATCCTTGGTTAAAAAAGGTATTAAGTCTAAGGGGTTAGTTTTCTCATCATCCTTGCCGGAAGCTATTACGAAATCTCAAGTTATTTTTATTGCTGTCGGCACGCCTCCCCAAGCAGATGGTTCTGCTGATTTAACTGCAATCGAGAATGTTGCCCAGGTAATTGCCAAGAACCTTAATTCTTACAAGTTAATAGTAGGGAAATCAACTGTTCCGGTATGGACAGGTCGGAAGATAAAAGAGATTATTCATCGTTACAAAAAGAATGGTAATGACTTTGATGTAGCTTCAAACCCGGAATTTTTAAGAGAAGGTAAGGCAATCTATGACTTTTTCTATCCTGATAGAATTGTTATCGGCGTAGAGTCAGAAAGAGCAGAAAATATATTAAAAGATATATATGGGTCAGTAAAAGCAACGATAATAGTTACTGATATAAATACATCTGAGCTGATTAAGCATGCTGCTAATTCCTTTTTAGCTACAAAAATCTCTTTTATTAATGCAGTTTCCCGTGTATGCGATTTAGCTGGCGCTGATGTAGAAAAGATATCTTTAGCTATGGGTTTAGATCGGCGAATTGGTAAAGAGTTTTTGCAGGCTGGAATTGGCTATGGTGGTTTTTGTTTTCCAAAGGATGTGGAAGCTTTTGCTTATATTTCAAAAAAGTTAGGGTATGATTTTGGTCTGCTTAAAGAAGTTAAGACTATCAATGAACAACAACGCTCTAATTTTGTAGCGAAAGTAAAGGAACATTTATGGATTCTTAAAGGAAAAAAGATTGCTATTTTAGGTCTTTCGTTTAAACCCGACACAGATGATATGCGGTTTGCGCCTTCAGTTGATATTATAAAAACTTTTATTAGCGAGGGTGCTCGGCTTTACCTTTGCGATCCTCAGAGCTTAAATGAGGCAAAGAAAATCTTCAAACCTTCTGAAAAAATAAAGTTTACCAAAGATCCCTACGAGGCGGTTAAAGGATGTGATTGCCTTTGTTTATTAACCGAGTGGGGAGAATTTAAAGAACTGGACTTAAAAAGAGTCAAAAAGCTAATGCAATACCCCCTTATTGCCGATGGAAGAAATATGTTTAACAAGCAAAGAATATCCAAGTTAGGGTTTGAATATATCGGTATAGGTAAATAGAAAGGATAAAGGATAAAGGATGAAGGAAAAAGGAAAAAGGATAAGTAATTGTAAACTATTGGAAGAGAGAATCAATAAAAAACAAGCCCGGATTTGTATCATCGGCTTAGGATATGTGGGGCTTCCCTTAGCAGTTGCTTTTGGTCGCAAGGGTTACTCGGTTATCGGTTTAGATAATAGTAAATCCCGCATTGCCAGGTTAAAGAAGGGAGAAAAATACATTGTTGATGTAGACTCTAAGGAGGTTCTCTCTTTAATTAAAAAAGGTAAATTTTTTCCTACCACAAACCAAAAAGTTCTCAAAACTTCTGATATCGTAATAATCTGTGTACCAACACCTTTGAGAAAGGTAAAGATACCGGATATTTCCTATGTGGTGGCAGCAAGTAAGACGGTAGGGGAACATTTAAGGAAGAGTCAGCTAATTATCCTAGAAAGCACTTCTTATCCTACGACTACTCGGGAAGTGGTCTTACCGATTCTAAAAAAATCAGGTTTAAAGGAAGAGAAAGATTTTTTTCTTTGTTTTTCTCCCGAGAGAGTTAACC
>Ga0208279_1000400_pt1 | contig 36149 bp, 21 predicted proteins | sample AntAceMetag02UKM_FD_184766 | JGI IMG/M metagenome (GOLD analysis project Ga0208279, IMG submission 184766) | Saline lake microbial communities from Ace Lake, Antarctica - Antarctic Ace Lake Metagenome 02UKM (SPAdes) (version 2) | ecosystem: Environmental > Aquatic > Non-marine Saline and... | reverse complement strand
AGCCAGCCAAGGAGGGCACACAATATATCGGCCAAGGAAGACAAAAAACATCATAGCAATCAGACATCGCAGAACAATAAAACTATGCAGGACTGAGAACAAGCCCCTCCGTCTCAGACCCCCATGCAGGGTCCGCGCCAGCCAAGCCGAAAACGCACGGCAGTGCCATTCGGAGCGCCCCCGTAACCAGATGATAGAATGTGATTCCCAGTGAATAGATATCCGCACGGGCGTCAACATCCTTGGCATCTTGCACCTGTTCCGGGGCAATGTATTTGGGTGACCCCATCGCCACACCTGTCCTGGTCATCTCTATATCGTCACTACTGATAACTTTCGCCAGTCCCAGGTCGGCAAGCTTGGCCGTACCGCGCTTGTCGAGCATAATATTGTCCGGTTTGATATCGCGATGAACGATGCCAAACACAGCCGCTTCCTGTAAGGCTCTGGCTACGGCAATCGTAATATCCACGGCTTGCAGGAGCGGCAACGGCCCAGGATGCATCTCCTGAAGCTGTCGCAAATTACCGCCATCGACATATTCCATAACGATATAATTGACGCCATCGTCCGTGCCGCAGTCATAGGTACGGACGACGTTGGAGTGATTGATCCTGGCGGCAGTACGAGCTTCCCGTACAAATCGGTCAACATAACCGGATTCCTTTTCAACGAGATGTCTGGGTGGGATTTTGAGTGCTACCGGGATGTCTAGGTCCGGATTACGTGACAGCCAAACCTGCCCCATAGCACCTTGGCCAAGTTTGCTGAGCATAGGGTATTTGCCAATCTTCTGACACGTCTCACCAATAGAGAGTGTCTCATCCCCATGAGGGGCACCACCATCAAATGGATCCTCAATCGGTTTGGTTTCGCCCGGTTCGTCTGTCATTACAATCATACTCCAAGTTCTTCACTGAAAGAGCAATGCCAACCAACAGAATAATAGCATAAAGGCCAATGAACCACATACGGCCTTATGCGGCTCGAACAGGGCAGAATCTCCAATGCATTGGGAGGTTTCGGGTGCCTATGCTGTTGTGCATGGATGAATTCTTGTCAAGACAATTATTCATCCATGCATCAACACCGCACGGATGAATGATTGGTCCCTACAAGATTGAGAACGATAATCATCACTGCGCTGGATAGTACGGATTAGACGCATCCAGGCCAGGCGGCTGTCGCAACCTGCTCTTTTCTTGCAGAGCTGTTTGCTTTGCGTGTGACCAGGTGGACCTCGAGGGCCGAAGGCTTTCCGTCACTGCCAAGGATGACACGGTTTTCAACGAGGCGGGGATCACCCTCTTTGGGCTGCAGGTTGAATCCCCAGACAAAGTGCGATTCGTCATGACCTGCCGCCTTCTTGATAGCGGTCTTGAAAGCCGAACTATCGGGGTCAAAGACGGCGCCGGCTGTCGCAGAACCTTTGATGCGGACTACCCATTTGCCGGAATCGGTCTTGGTCTCCTTATAAACAACAAAGGCATAGTCCTTGTCAATGACTGCGTCAAATGACTCCAGATAGGCGAGTTGCTCCACTTCGGCGTGTGACGAAGATTTCGGGGCTGTTACGACTTGATCATTCCCATCCATTTTCTATCTCCTTTTGTTCACATCTGTTTCTATCGAAGGCTTCGGCCTACGATTAGGTTTCCTGACTCTGGCTTGGCAACCGTTACTTCCCGGACCATGCCGATTGCAAACGACCATCTCGCTTTCGTTTCTAATTTGCTGAAGCTATTTCATACTGCTCACAATCCTGTGCGCTTACGCAGATGGTCCCATGCCGACTGAACCACCTTTGGATCATAATCCCCGAAGAGCAGAAAGAAGGGCCGTTGGCTCCAATCAAAAGGCTCGGACGCCTGGCCGCATAGGTATAACAAGAAAGCGGCGGCACTGACGCGAACTTCACGGTCGGCCTCCCGCGCCGAATCGAGCAGCGCCTTCTTGACCCGCATGGTCGGCATGCTTTCAGCCATTTCAAAGTCACCATGCTTCACCGCCTGGACGACCTGTTCCTCCAATTCAGTCATTTCCTCCTTAGTCATATCCTCAGAATGCCGGTTATCGAGGATAATCCTGAGGGCATAGCTTCGTACTCGAGTGTTGTGGTGAGACCGCGCCTTATCCACCGCCGTGCGCGCCGAAGCGGTTCGCAAAACGACCAATGCCTCCACATCGCGCCAGTCCCCCGCCTGTTCCAAATTCTTGACCAGTAGCTCCTCAATAGAAGCTCGTTCCTCCGATCCCAGTCGCTCAAGCGCTTCCAAATCGTAACCTGTCCCATCGTGCCATTGGTCAAAACCCATCACCATGCTGTCAAGAAATAGTCGGTATGCTTCGCTGGGAATTTCCCCCCTCACTTTCTCATTACGATTTGGATTGCGTTCACAGCAGTCTATTCACAAAGGCTGTCAGATCTCCCAGCCCATTGCACTTCTGCAAGTGCTTGTGCCATGACAGCAACTCTGTGTGAAGCGATCCATCGGCAAGCTGGATTCTCTGCGCACCCTCAAAATAGGCTTTCAGGTTCTGTTCCCAAGTGCCGGCGTACTCGTCATATTGAAGCCTGTCCCAATCCTGTTCGGCACTAGATTTGCTGGGTTAATATTGCTCTGAAATATTTCTCTGTCTTTTCCCATTTTAAGCTGGCGCGCTGGCTGCGTCTTGCTTATAGTGCCTGGCATGAGTCACAAACGGCGCCAGATCAAAGAGGACGAGGTGCAGGGCTTGAAGTATTTCAAAGCCATCTCGGGCATGCTCGAATCCCTGCGGCAGGTCGGCTGCGAACGCGACCGGGCCGGCAACCGAATCCTGCACATGGATCAATACGTCTCCCTGCTCCTGCTGCACCTGTTCAACCCCATCTGCACCTCCCTGCGGTCGCTGCAGCAGGCCAGCGAGTTGAAGAAGGTCCAACGCAAGCTTGGTGTCCCCCGGGCGTCTCTGGGCAGCCTGTCCGAGGCCGCGACGGTCTTCGACAGTGAGGCCATGCTGCAAATCATCGGACAACTCGGCGCGCAACTCAAGCCTATCGCCACCCATGGCAAGCTCAACGATCTGCCCGGCATCCTCACCGCCGTGGACGGGACGCTCCTGAAAGGGCTGCCCAAGATCGCCTGGGCCCTCTGGGTCGACGACAAGCACAGGGCCGTCAAGAACCACGTCCACTTCGAGATCCTCAAAGGCGTTCCCGTCAAAGCCACGGTCACCGCGGGCAACGCCAACGAAAAAGACGTCCTGGCCGAGACTCTGGAGTCCGGCCGGATCTATGTTCTCGATCGCGGCTATGCCAAGTATAGCCTCTTGCAGACGATCCGCGATCGTGTCATGCATTTGGGAGTCGGGCCTAAGAGTCACGACCTCACCGCGCCGGTTCGGGTCGTGGAAGTGACATGTACGCCGCATCGCAAACGCGGACACACCGGTCGCGGCGGTCCGGAGCAGTCCGAGACCCTGGCGATCGCGACGGACCTGATGGAGGTCGATGCGGACGTCATTGCCTTGATCTTTCAGTATCGCTGGACGATCGAAATCTTCTTTCGATTCTATAAGCACGTCCTGGGCTGCCGCCATCTCTTGAGCTACACCAGCAACGGGATTGAGTTGCAGACCTACGCCGCGATCATCGCCTGCATGTTGATCGCGCTGTGGACCGGCCGCAAGCCGACCTTGCGGACATACGAGATGCTCTGCTGGTACTTCACCGGCATGGCCGATGAAGAGGAACTGCTCGCTCACATCAACCGCCTGCAAAAAACCGCCTAACCAGATCGAGGCTCAATCGCCATCCTGATTGCGCCGGCGTCCATGCTGCGCGCCCCCAAACGGCCCCATCTCCAATCCCGGACCACCCAACATCCGCCTACATACCCGATAGATGCGATCTACTGACATAAGCAACTCCCGTGCCGAACAGGATTGGGTCCGTCCCATCTTTTCAGCTGTCGTTCAAGCATTTCCCCCCAGGACGGCGCGAGCTTTGCCGGCGGGTGTTCGTACAGATTCGCAATATAGGAGATGGCTTCGTCGCAGTCCTGGTCAATCAGCTCGATCAGCTTGTCGTCCAGCCCCGGGAAACGACTCGTCTGTTCTCGAGCCTGCCGTCGAACCTGGTCGTTTCGCGACCAGGTAAACCGAAGCAGCGCATACAGTGGTGCGGAGTCATCGAGTTTGCAGTACTCGGCAACCTCCCATTGCTCGCGTTGTTCCTCCTGCTCCCTCTCCTTTTGCGCTTGCAGGGCAGACCGTTCCAGGTCATTTTTCATGTGAAGGAAAATACCCGTACCGGCCGGTCCCCAGCCGGCCAGCGCCGTTCCAGCGAGTAATATCGCCGCCACCAGATGGACGAGCTTTGGATCTGGAAAAACGGAATGATGAATTATCCCGGCACAACCTGCAAGTATCAGGAGAGGAATCGCGACCAACAATCCTCGAACCACGCTATTGTCAGTGAAAAATGCCCCCAACATGGTTGTACCGAACGTGACCAGGATACCAAATGCGACGAAAAAATGGGCCAGATGACCACCTGGTATGAAGTTAAACGATCCTTTTCCAGCCAGAATAAAGACAGCGATGATCAGGAACAGACATGGAAAAACGAGCAGTATCCAGCCGCCTATTGGTCCTTCCGGCCCCGTTGGCTGCTGTGACACAACGGTCCCTGCGATTGTGCTTGCAATCGCAAGAAATAGAAGAATGTCAAGAATAACGATCATTCTATGTCCTTCGTTTCCTTCTCCATTGAAGGACTCCATATAACAGTGCGAAAACCACAGGACAGATGTGAAAGAAAAATGGCAATTATCTGAAAATTGAATCCTTGTCGGTGAAGGGCGGAGCAGAAGTATAGATGCGCCTACGCGAGGGGGCCGTTTGTTGCGATAAGCCCCCCTCCGAAGCCGGCGGATTGGTGTGACAAACGACGCTTTTCCTAGGCTTGCCAGCATGTCTCAGAATGTCACAATCCGCCGTAAGTGGCCACTCTGTAAGGTGTCGCTATTCTCGTAAGTACGCTCGATATAAGCAATTGTGACGTTTCATTTGTCCGGGCCCATAACTCGGAGGTCGGAGGTTCGAGTCTTCTCCATTCTCAAAGGGTTCTGTTTCTATCCGATCCTATCCGGGAATGAAGCTACGCATGATGAGGCTGCCTGTGTCAGCGGCGTTCTGACGCAATACACGAGAGACATCAGGGCGTCTATTCCCAATAAATGGGATTTCCCGCCTGGCCTATCGCGGACCGGGCGGCAAATGTTCGATGAGGTACCGCGCCATGAGCATTCGCAGGTGTACAGCCGTACCGCGGCCTTCGCGGAGCCCATGGTCACGGTTCGGATACGCCATGTAGTCGAACGGCTTGCCCAGTTCGATGAGGCGATCCACCAGCCCTTCGGTAATCTGAAGATGGGTGTTGGTCTCGCCCGTACCGTGAACGATCAGCAGATCTCCCTCCAAGCCCTCGGCAAAGTTGATCGGCGCCGATCGGCGGTATCCGTCTGGATTCGTCTCACGGGTTTCCATGTAGATCTCCTGGAACCATGCATTGTAGAGGTGGGGCTGTGGCTTGGGCGCAACGGCGATCCCCACGTGATAGACATCGGGCTTGCGGAACATCGCGTTGAGCGTGTTCGAACCGCCGCCGCTCCAGCCCCAGATGCCCACGCGGGACAGGTCGACGTAAGGGCGTCTGCGGCCCAACTCCTTGATAGCCGCCGCCTGCTCGGCGGTAGAGAGCGGACCGAGACTGCCGAAGATGGCCCGCCGCCACGCCGCCCCTTTGGGGGCGGGTGTGCCTCGGTTGTCGATCGAAACCACCAGATAACCGAGATCGGCAATCACCCGATGATAATCGGCCTGACTGCGTCCCCAGGCATCCAACACGGTCTGTCCGTGCGGCTCTCCGTAGACGTATACGAATACGGGATACTTGCGTGAAGGGTCGAAGTCGCCGGGCTTGATCATCCACGCGTCCAGAACCACATCGTCGCCGATTTCGAGCTGAAAGAACTCCGTTGGCTGAGCGATCAGTGGTTTCATCTTCTTGCATAGTTCTTTGTTGTCTTCGAGCACGCGTACGACCCGGTGCTCGGGCAGTTGCACGAGTTTGGTGACGGGGGGCGTGTCGAATGTCGAGTAGGTGTGGAACGCCCACTGGGCATCCGGCGAGAAGGCGTAGTCATGGGTGCCGGGCTGGTCCATGGGGGTGACTCGCTCGGGCTCTCCGGCGCCATCCAGACCTGCACGGTACAGATACTTCTGAGTCCCATTGTCAGGCGACGCGTAGTAGTAAAGCCAACCGCGCGCCTCGTCGACGGCGCCGCGTTCGATGATGTCGTACTGACCGGGCGTCAGGAGATTCAGTTCCTTGCCGTCGCGCGAGTAGACATAGGCGTGCCGCCAGCCGTCTTTCTCGCTCAGGACAATGAACGCCTTGCCGTTGCGAATCCACGAGAGCCCCGCGTTCTTGCCATAGCTGGCGATGACCCATGCCGGATCGGATTCGTGGAAGATGCGCCGCATGGCACCGGTGCGGACGTCGGCGAGGAGGAACTCACGTTCGTCTCGAAATCGGCTCAGCTTCTCCACCAGTAGTTCATCGGAATTGCCGGCCCAACTGACCTGTTCCAGATAGTAACCTTCTGCGGGCACGGCAATCGAGAGCCAGCGAGTTTCCTTTCCCTGCGCATCGACAACACCGACACGCAACGTCGGTATGGCCTCGCCCACCCTGGCAAATCGAACTTCCTTTACTTCCGGATACGAAGGATCGCCCGGGACAAGCACCGACCTCAGTCTCACATTTGAGGCGTCCGATTGCACGTAGGCAACCCATTTCCCGTCTGGGCTCCAGACGGCCCGGCCGTTCGAAATCGGGCTGTCAGCTAAATTCTTCGTCAGGGGAATCTTCCGGTCGCTCTGCAAATCGCGGACGTACAGGTTGCCTTTGTCGGAGGTGAGAACGCTCCGACCGTCAGGAGAGGTCTTTCCCGATCCGTCGTTTCCCTGAGAGGAGTCCAGCACGGTGCGTTTGCCGCTGGGAACATCATAGCGCACCAGCACTTGCCCATCCCCGTCGGGAGCCGATTCCAGAATGGTATAGCCCGAGCTATCGGAAAGCCAGTCTGCGCGCAATCTCTTGGCGCGGAACTCGTTCCGCTCGTAGACGGCACGCAGTCGTGACTCTGCTTCCTTAAGAGTGCGCTCCTGGGGAGCCTGAGCAGGAATAGCCGGGGCGGCGATGGTGCTGAGGATGCCGATCAAAAAGAAACATGAAGCAGTCATACTCGTTCTCATTCAATTACCTCACTCTATTCTTGAGTTGTTTGCCACGAGCGTGCCGAACTGGGTGGCGATCACCTCGAGGTCCTTTGGCTATTTCTCGAATTCGCTGTTGCGATTATCTGTTCCTATTTGCATCGCGCTTGCGTTTGCCTTGCACTAACGGCTTGCTTGTTATCAGGCCGATACCTCTGCCCTTGTTGCCAACCGCATTATAGAACATATAGTAAGCTTTGTCTTCAGCGTTCCAGACCAGAGATATCTTGTGAGCGTATCGCTTGACTCTTTCCATAACCAACACCCAATCCTGGGGCGAGGGCAGTCGAGGCGCCTGGTATTCGCCGGGCGATGTTTTGCGGTCCATGTTGGCCACGACGCCCTGGTCAAAACGTCTCCCGGTGGCCGGATCGAAATAGAAGGCCGCATAGGACACGTCCGGCTCAAGGTTTTTGACGACGGTTCCCTTCCAATTGTAGATGCCGCGCTTGGGCTGGTAGATGAAGCGCACCTCGCCCGGAATCCCTGCGGCAAAACAGTCCCTTTCGACCCACTCCGGATGTGACTCAAACCGCCACCAGGGATATTCTTCCAGCAGTCTCTTGCCTTGCCCGAGTTGGATTGCCCCAGGGTAGTTCATACCTTCCTGCCACGTCGTCCAATCGTATACCGGATCGATGCCGGGATCGCCTTCTACGCTGGCGTGCCAGATCCCAGCGGCGCCATAGGTGTGACCCGCTGCGCCGCTCAGCAAGAAACGCCAGAACATGTAACGTTGATGATCTTGAAAATTTGTTTGCATGTGACCTTCGTAGCAGGCCTCACCGCACAAAACCGGTCTCTTGGGAGACATCTCAAGACAAGACTGCATCAACTGGGCCGTACGGTTCACGGTCTTCATGCCGTCATGGCCAAACGCCACCATGTCAAAGTCAAACATGGAATTGTCTCGCAACATCTCACGGGGGTGCCCCGGGGCGTGGTAACAGAGAAGACGGTGATAGGGATCAACGTCCTTCAGATACTTGGCCAACTGAGACCAGGGGCCGTACGCGTCTTTGGCTTCGCCGCCAAGCATCCATACCGTCGGATAGGCGCCGTACCGGGCAACCAGATTCCGCCAATGTCGCTTGAATCCTTCAAGTCCTACTTGAGCAAGCGTGCTCTTGCCGCCACTTTGCGGGCGTCCCCAGCCGCCAACGATCACCGGGACGATTCCCGCATCCACCAGATGTTGGATGCGACGGTCCGCGTATTCAAAATACGTGGGATTGACCACACTGAAATCCCTGGTTTCGTAGGGCTTACCGCCTTCATTCTCCCAGCGTGCTTCCATCATATGTTCGTCAGGATACGGCCCGCAGACAATCTGCACCACGTTGAATCCCTTGGCCTTGCGGTCCGAGGTCAATTCCTGAAAGCCTTCCCAGGTCATGCGTTGGCACAGATTCTTCCACCAAGTGTCTGCCAGCCAGAAGAAGGGCGTGCCATCGGCATGTTCGAAGTGACGTTTATCCTTAACTACCTGGATCGGACCGTGACGGTATAATTTGTTCTGTCCCTTGTAAGGGCCCACCTTGATCTTTCCTTCCACACCGTGGAGCTTCGCGTTGGTTTGATCCGAGCACTCCGTACGGAACGTGTGCAAGCCGGTAACGTTTGAAGCGTAACGCAAACACCAGCCGCTGCCGCCGGCCCAGAACATCGGTACCCGCAGTCTCTTGCCATCGGGCTGCGTTACAACCGCATCAAGCTCTATATCAATAAAGGGGTTCTCATACGTTGTGGCGGAATTGAGCGTAACTTCTGCAACACGGTTGGCTTGAACTTTCATTGCCCCGGCCGCTTGAGCAACCACAGAAGGACCCAACAACGTAAATACAATAATGGCAATACGCTTCCGGTATCTAAACTCGCTGATAGTGTGCTTCATTTCTTGCAACTCTCCTTACTTAGCTTAGAGTTTCAATAACCTGTCACATTCCTGATACTCTATTTCACCAACACATCCAGCTCGCCGATGACGGCGAGGAGTTGGCCACCGGCCGAAACAGCGTCGGTCACTTCGAACCTGATGAGCTTTTTGAGGCTGCTTGGGGAACATGATATTTTGTCTTTTGTAAACCTCGGGCTGCAAGGAGACCTTCAGCAGCGGGGCGCCCCAGGTTTTTCGGTCGTCGGAGACAAAGACAGCATATCCCAAGATTCATCCGTTCGGCTTGCTGCGTGCGGCGTACAAGCCCCGCAACCGACACACCGGTCGGGATGTCCAACGCGACATAATGAGGTCGCTTAGCGAAGTCGGGCCGAAACCGGATATGACAGAGGGCTGCGGTGTCGTCGTCGAGCATGTGTCCCTCCTCATGCCCCGGACTGGAGTTGCTCACGTCGGCGGTCTTTCCGCCGATGTGTTTGAGCGTAGAGACCTCTGTGCCTTTCTTTCGCATAGGCGGAGCCTTGCGGGGAACAAAGGGCTTTTCCTGCACCTTCATCAAGGGGCTCTTCGGCGAGCCGGAAGCGCCCATGCCCCAGCGATAATAGTTTTCCTGTCCGGTGATGGCCTTGTAGGCCCGGCCAAAGGGATCGTTGAGCCCATAAGGAATTCCGGGGAGACCGCGAACACTGGTTTTTGCGGCGGCGGCTTGCAGGGGCTCAATGGCAGGCTGGAGGGCTGCGCTCGCCTCCGGTGGCTGGGAATCCAGGATGCAGGCGGAGCGAATCTGAGCCGAAGGCGACGGGCAGGACAACGCTTTGCTCAGGACCGATACTGCATCCCGGTAATATCCCAGATTACACAACCCTTCGGTCGCAGTAAGCCGTACGCTGCCAGAGTCGTCCTGCAGGGCTGATTTCAAGGACGGCACAATTGACGCAACAATTTCGGGACCGGCGGTCTGGGTGATCACCGCCAGACCCAGGACGCCCCAGAAGCGGACGGCGGGGTCGGGGTCCTTACTCCGAGTGGTAAGTTCGGCAATCGCATTCTGGCCTTCAAGCTGGAGATCGGCGGTTTCAAGAATCCGCTCGTAGTTGTCCATCTCCTGTCCAACCTGCCAATGGGAGCTCTTTCCTATCGCCCGTTCGTGTAGCTCAGCCTCTGCGAGGATACCGAGATCGCGCGTCTCGACCATCCAGTCATGCAGATGGCCGCGCATGCGTTTAAGAACCTCAGCATATTTCCGATCGCCCGCTACGTTCTCGACCATATGCGGATCGTTTTCGGAGTCGTAGAGCTCCTCGACCGGCTTGAAGCGCATGGCAAGCATCTCCTGGTCGCCAGCCAATTTGCCTTGGTGGGCGAGTTCAACCCACCGGCGCAACACCGGCGCCTCGAACTCGAAATCCTCGTAGGGCTTGTAGGGAAGGTGCGGGTAGAAATTTCTCTGGTAACGATACCGTTTGTCGCGGATGCTACGGACCATTTCAAAGCGGCTGTCAAGCCGGTCACGACTGGCTACCACGTAGTCGCGTTTCTTCGCATCGCTTTTGCAGAGCAGCGCCCGCCCGTGCATGTAGTCCGGTGTATCGATGCCGGCAAGTTTCAGGACCGATGGTCCCATGTCCATCAAACACACGAGATCGTCCTGCACCGAGCCCGGTTTGGCCGGAGCGAGGTGCTGGTACTTCTTCGGATAGCGGATGATCAGCGGCACGTGGGTGCCTTGTTCCCAGACCGTGTGTTTGCCGCGTGGCATGCCCACGCCGTGATCGGCCCAGACGATGACAATCGTATCGTCCCACAGGCCGTCTTCTTTGAGCTGGTCGATGATCTTCCCGGCGCGATAGTCGACCTGGGTGACCGCGTCGTAGTAGCGCGACCACGCTTTGCGGAACACAGGATCCTCGAGATGATAGGGCGGGAGCTGGAATTTGGGCGGATTGTGAAAATCCTCCGGCTTGAGCCTGTTCAAGCGTTGCTGGACGATGACGTCCTCTGGAATCTTGGTGATGCTGGAGTGGCATTCACCTAGGTCGAATTTGGCGAAGAAGGGCTGCGCCGCATCGCGCCGGTTGCGCCAATGGGTTTGGTGGCTGCTTTCGTGCCATGCCGCACCGCCCATGTTGTAATCCTGTTTCGCGTTGTTGGCAGTGAAGTACCCGGCCTCACGCATGTGGTTGGGAATCATCTTCAAAAAGGCTGGCGGTTTTCCCACATTGCTCCGGTGATGCATGGTTCCCAGTGAAGTCGGATACATACCTGTCACGATGCTCGACCGCGACGGCGAACACACTGGGGCCACGGAATACGCGTGGGTGTAACGGATGCCCTCCTCGGCGAGCTTGTCAAACACCGGGGTGCGGGCATAGGTGTCTCCATAACACCCCATCATCGGCGTGATGTCTTCGATGGCAATGTACACGATATTCGGCCTGGCGGCCGGCCTCTCGGTTTGCTGGCCGCGAAGCAGGTGAGAAAGAGTACCCCCGGTGGCTACCCCCGTTAGAGTTCGTGCAAGAAACTGCCTTCTATTCATCTGTTCATCCCCATTCGCGGTAGTGTCAAGAATCTCTCGCTTTTTTGTCTGTCCTCCTGAGAGGCAAGGTCCCGCCTAACCCGTGGGTTAGGCGGCGCTATCAGTCCTTGCGGTTTCTTCGGTCTGCATTTGCTTGAATCGATCCATGTCCATGTAACGGTGTGTGCCCACGATCGGCGATGCGTAGCGCACTGTCCACTGGTCTGCGCCCGCCCAAAAACCAGGCACCGTCATTTGCGTGCCGCGGGGATCCGTGAATAAAACGTCAAATTCAACTTCTGTGAACGGATTGGCGTGGGGCCTGTCCGCCTGAAACGGGATTTCCACTACCAAATTGGCCTCAGGGCTACTGACGGGCGCAGCCTGAGTACAAAATCCGACGACCATCGTCAGAACCATCATAGTCTTCATGTTCATTTCAATCTTCCTTCTAATCGCTCTTTATTTCTATGGGACCTAATAGCCCTGATTGTCTGAGCGTCCAATCATCACGGATTTTGATATTGGTCTTTGTGTAGCGTTCTTCCTGCGGTTTGCCTCGGTCGCCGATCAGACGGTTTTGCCAGGAGTTGACCACTGTGATCTCCAGTCGGTTCCGCCCGGCCTTGAGTGCATCGGTGATTTCCACGCGGAAGGGCTTGGTCCAGGTGATGCCAATGGCCTTACTGTTGAGCGTGATGGCCGCAATGCCGACGTCCTTGACCTCGTTGAGTTGGAGCCAGTAACGCTTACCACGAGCAGGTTTCAAATTGAAGGTATTCGAGTAGGTCGCCTTGCCGGAGTAATATTTGATGCCCTGATCGGCATGCTGCGCCCAGTCGGTCAGTGCCGTGAATTCAGCCGACGCAGGGCCACCCCAGGCCGAGTCAAATTCCACCTGCCACGGTCCCTGAACCTCCTTAACAACATTCATCACCGGGTAGTTTGAACTTCCCAAACCCTGCTTGGCTGCGGGGATGGAGTCACGGAAAACAACCAGGCAGGAGCCATAGGGATCGAATTGCATAGGAACAATCGTGCGTCCATCGGTCTGCTTAAAGGCCTTGGCCGTGGCAATATGTCCTGTCGCCGGGTTCCACAACTCGGGCTGTTTTTCGCAAACTCGAAACGCGCAATCAACCGACTTGGGTTGATCCATCTGGTTGCAGACAAAGTACACGTCGGCACCCTCTATGGTGTAATGGATGTACTGGTAGTCCAGTTGTCTTTCAACCGCGAGCACCTCAAAGTCCAGGTCTATGCCGTCACGTTGCAGGAACTGTCTGGATGTTTGGCCCCAAACGAGACGACCCTTACCAAACTCGTTCTGCCCCCTCGACGCAGGGCTGCTGCCCCAGAGCCTGTCGGCGAGTCGATGGAATCTCCGCTGCGCGGATTTGCCGCCTACCAAACTGACCAGACGCTCTGGTCTAGGTCCCACCACAGTGGCCCCTTGCTTGAGCAAAGTCTGAACCTTCTCCAGAACCGCCAGGGACAGGACCTTGTGGTCCGGCAGAACCAGCACGCGATAGCCCAGTCCACTGGGAACCACCACCTTGCCATCGACAACCGTTAGCCGAAGCAAGATCTCTTCGTTGGTCACGTCGAAATCGTAACCGGGCGAGGCGCCGGCCCGGTTGAATCCCTTGTGTACGGCAATATTGGGCACATGGTCCCCGTAGTAATACAGCACATCGGCCGCGAAGGTACCGCGTTGAACCACGGCCTGAATGCGGTTCATATAGTCCATGAACGGTTGCGAGAGATCCCACCAAGTCACTTGCGGATTCACGTGTGTGCCGGCAAAGTACTCCTGGCCCGGAATGCCCATCTCCTTCGGCGAGCAGGTAAAGGTATGGAAGAAGATCAAGTTCAGGCCTTCGCAGTACTCAAAATCCATGGCCGGCTTCATATCGTGCCACAGCGTGACGGCCCAGTGGGGGTTCTTGAGTGATGTGAATGACTCTGCCCCCACAATCCGTTTACCGTAGATATGGGCCGCCGAAGAAGCCTGCTTGATGTAGAAGCGATTCTCGGGTCTGGGGCGGTGCGGGCATGGTATCCAAAATTCACTCATAACGATGTCGCTGTGCTTGTAGTTGGTGATCCCGTCGAGCGGAGCGGCATGCGGGCCGGAACACTCCGGCTGGATCCCCATCTTGTACCGTGCCGCGTGTTCGGCAAACCTCCTGTAGTGATTCTCTGATACACAGTGGGCGATGGTCTTTCGCAGATCGGCCAAGAAGGCGTTGCTGACCTGGCGATTCTCAACGATCTTGCCGGCGACCACCGGCAAGTATTTCACGATGTCATAATCGCAATACTGCTTGAAATCCGCGGCAAATCCCGGGCTCCAGTTCATGCCGCCGCACTCCCAGCTGTCGGTTTCCAACTGTTTCAACACGGTACCAGCCAGGGGGCCCGCCTTCCGCAACAGTGGATCTACCGTCCTGTACCAGTAGCGGTCGAAGACCTCGCTGCTAAGGTAGTCGATGACATGCCCCTTCCAGTTGTCGCTGGAGGTCGCCACGTGCGCCTTTGTCGGGGTGTAGCCGATTCGCAGGACTGTCCATTGGCCCGGCGGCACCTGCCAGCGAAGTGTGCCATTCCTGTCGACCTTCTCACTGATATTCACGATGTCTTCGAGTCTCGTGTCCTCCTCGCCTTCGACAGAGGGATGATCGTTGAGAAGGAAACGACAGTCCGGCGCCGATCCGCCTAACTCACGCGCCCCCGATTTGGCTGCCAAGTGGCTGATTGGCTGTCTGGTTCTTCCCTGCCCCGCAATGAGGCCTTTGCCATTCTCATCCAGCAGTTGAATGCTCACTACCTGCACATTGCGCGGTGAATCAGGGTGGCGAGGATCGTAGGCATCCTCAAAAATGATGCGAATGACTCTGCCTTCAATCGGATCAAACGAAAGCTCATTGTGACCGTCTTTCAGTCGAAAGACAGGTGTTTTCTGTTTGGTATCAACCGCTTCAAGTCGGCATACCTTGGGACCGTAGCCTTTTCGACCTGTCAGTTTCAGAACCGTTGCCTTAACAGTCCTTTCGAACGCAAATTCAACCCACTCAGGGGACTCGGGTGTGGGGCCTTCACCTCTCTTCTTCCCACCGCTCACCCAGTATTCGCCGCCCGTGATGTTCGTGACCGGGAAGTCTGCCTGGGCGGAACTAGCCCTCATCCTGAAAGGCAAGCCCTTCGTCACCTTGGCGGGATACGCCAGCACACAAATATCACGGTAGTAATCGTAGTTGGATTTGGGGATGGGCAGGGCCCGTTCGATCCGGCCTGGCCCATCCACCTGCACCTCCGACCAGGTGATCTGCTTGGCCTTGTCCTCGAGCGTGACAAAAGGCCCGCCGAGGTTCCAACCACTCTGAATGGAAAGCCCCAGTTCGAGATCCAAACGCTGGGCCTCCCTCAGTGCATGAAGATAGAGTTCGGTCCATTCCGGCCCGGCGAACTGAGGGCCGTTGGGGACATTCCTGTCGGGCCCCCAGCGCAATTCGGTCCCCGCATCGAAGATCATCGCTCCGCTGAAGCCCTTGTCGTGCATGGCCTCGAGGTCCCGGGTGATCGCCTCTTTGGTGACATTGCTGTTGAGCCACCACCACCAGCAGCGAACCCCGGCCTCCCGCGGCGGGGTCCGGAAGTCACTTTCCAAGGTGCCGGCCGCTGCAATCGTTGATGAAAGCATCAGAGTTATGAGAATATAGGAAAAAGTGGCTCGCATTACTCATCTCCTTGATTGCTTAAGAATGGTCATTTTACATGAATGATGACTAGCAAGTGGGGCGGCATATCAACATCATTGTAATGCTCCTTTGTCTCATATGGAGAATGCGCTCACGACAGAGGATCATCGAGCCAGAGGGATCCACACCTCCATCATTGAGAGGCCGCGGTTCGCCCAGGCGTAATAGGGTATCAGCGATATCTCGATCATCCCTTCGTCTGGCTTTCTTAGAACTCGTGGCGTAAATGGCCGATAGAGCCGGTCGTCCGCATCGGCCTCTGGTTTCGGTGCCGCGGCGGCGCTGTTCTTGACGAATGTATCACGCCCCTTGAACGTCAGCGCATGGCCCTTCAGAACCGTTACGCCACCCAGGAAGTCTCTTCGATGCTCCGGTTTCAACTCGATGTTTTCCGGCAGAAACACGCCGTTGTTCCAGGCCTTCTCGCCGCCTTCCGGTTTGGGCAATTCCAGACAATAGACCAGAGGACCGCGCATCACTGCGACCTTCTTCCGCAGATTCATGACCTTTGGATTGGCTTCCATAAGACGAACCGGCATGGGAAGGTTCAATTCGATCACGTCGCCGGCCTCCCATCCGCGGCTTATCTTTACATACGTACCTGGCCTGACTGCACCAGAAAACTCCTTGCCGTTGATTTCTAAATGGGCATTCTCTGTCCACCCGGGAATGCGCAAGCGAATGGCGAGCGCCTTGTTGCCGGCATCCTTCACGGTGAGTTTTATCTTGCCGTCCCACGGATAGTCGGTTTGCTGGGTCAATTGGATGGGCGAACCGTCCGCCAGAGTCGTTGCCAGCGCACTGCCGCCGTAGAGATGCACCCACAGCCCATCGTCGGATAGGCTGTACACCCAGTTGTGAAGCTGGGCGGTCGTGCGGGCCACGCTTGGCGGACAGCAGTAACAATTGTTGGTCCGCCAACGCACACCGGTGTGATGCGGATGTCCGTGGTCCGACTTGCCGTCCCAGTTCAGGGGGTTGCAGTAGAACCAGTTCTCGCCTTTGAGATCCACGGACGCGTTGAGACAGTTGTAGGCGACCAGTTCCATGATGTCCGCGTGCTTCGCATCGCCGCTCAACGACAGCATTCGATAGTTGAACATGCCGTTTCCGATGTTGGCGCAGGTCTCGTTGTATTTGTTGGGTTGAGCATAATCGGGTCCGAAGGCTTCATGGACCGGATCACCGCGCGTGCTCTTGCCGCCTCCCATGGCGACCGATCCAGTGATATCCATTTTTCTGAGCGTCACACTCTCCCAGATACGCTCAAGCGCTGCTAGAATCTCTCTGTCCCCTGTTTCAGCACAAAGGTCCGCGGCTCCGCAATACATATACATGCCTGTGACCGCGTGGCCGACGGCTTCATCTTCCTTTCTCAACGGCACCCTGTCCTGGGTCTGGTCGGTGCCGCCGTTGTGGTGGGTTCCTCCGGGCGCAGTTCCGCGGTTGTCGATCATGATCTGAGCAACTTTCAGGTAGTCTCGTTTCCCGGTGGTTCGATACATTTCGACCAGGCCCATGTAAACCGAAGGGTTCCAGGGAAAATGCACGAGTCGCGGCGGGTTTGACTTCCACTGACGGTAAAGGTAGTCGGCAAGCTTCTCAGCGACATCCAGAAAGCTTGTCTTGCCGGTGGTTCGGTGATGGATGCAAGCGGCCGTGAGCAGGTGCCCCATGTTGTAGAGTTCGTGGTAATAGGGCATCTGAAGACGTTTCTCCCGATCGTGGCCGACGTTGGTCGAGATGTAGCCGTCTTCATCCTGCGCCTTGGCGATAATGGCAATCCATTCGTCCATCAACCGGTCCAACTCAGGATCGGCCTCGACGCTGTGGATATGGGCCATGGTCTCGATCCACTTGTAGCAATTGCCGTCCGCCCAGTTCACGCCGCCTGGGTTCTTTTCATACAGTCCTGCTGTGAACTTGATCCGATTTAACTGGGCTGAACACTTCGGATCGAGCAGCGTACTGTGCAGCGTAGGCAGCATGGATGTGTGACACAGTTCGAATCGATCCGCCCAGAAACCGGTGGTCCACTTAACGTCTCCTATGGGGAGACCGCGCAGCTTCACGTGAGGACTCATTGGAGTATCAACCGCACTCTGTCCACGCGCGGCATGGATTTTTTCTTTTTCAAACGAGGGTTCCGGCATAACATTCGCTTCTTCCTGAGCGGTGACGACAGATGCCAGCACGGCCGATATCGCCAGAATGCCTACCATGATGTTCGTGAATGTTTTCACCATTGGGTCTTCCTTTGGTTCATGATTCTCTCCGGGTTTCTCTCAATGTGCTACTTAACCGGCGCATGGACAATCGTCAGCGAGTGGGATGACAGGTCGGTGACGCCGTCCTTGAAGGCCAGCTCCACCTCCTTCGGCGCCACCCGGTCAGGGAGCATGATGTCGTTGTAGGAATCAGTGGACTCGCCGGTGAGCAACGTGGCCTTGTATGTCCCGTCAAGCTGCATCTCTCCCATCTTGAGTGTGCAGGCCACGTTATCCGAAGGATGCCGATTCGCCAGGGCGATCGCCCACTGCTTGCCCGATTTGTCCACGGTGGCGATGGCATCGACGACGGCTACGGATGCATCGCCATGGGTGAGTTTGCCCGCCACGACTTGGACATTGGCGACACGATCTTGGAGCAGGTTGGCATACATCGCCATGGTATGGAAATGCGGGCGTTTGACTATCCCTTCGGGATAGACGAACAATGGCCCCCGAGTATTGACAAGGGGTGCGATGTTGGCCATGGCAACATCTTCACAATGACGAAGGCAGGCATTGAGGAACGATGCCGCAAACAGAGCGTCGGCCATCGTGTACTGTCTGGCGATGTCGTTTTGCCTTCTTCTCAGTGCGACGAGCTTGCGAACCTCGGGCGATTGAAAATCCTTGACGGAATTTCGTGGAAACCCAGGATGCTGCCAGGCACGCAGGTTCCATTCGTCGAAGGCAATCTTCAGGTGGGATCCCTTTTCGGATTTAGCGAGTGATTCAATGACCAGGCGAATGTAGGCCTCGGGCCATTCTGATTTCGTAATCGCTGTGAGGTAGTCGTACTTCAGCAAGGTATTGGCCCGTGCCAGCCAATAGTTGTGAACCGAGACGTAGTCCAGGCGGTCACCCGTGGTTTCCAACAGATAAGAACTGACTGCACGCCCCGTGCGTTGCATTCCCCCCTGGGATCCAGAACAGGTCACCAGCACATTGGGACAAATCGCTTTGATGGCTTTGGCGGTCTCTCGGACTCGGTGAACATAAGCCTTGTCATAAGGTTCGTTTCCGACGCTCCAGAATTTGACGTTCATGGGTTCGGGATGGCCGTTCTGCTTACGCAGTTCGGCAAACTCACCCTCGGTCGCGTTGCAGTAGGCCACCCAGCCAACATTCTCCTGGACGTCGGCCAGCCCGTTGTGGCAGATGTAAGGTTCGGCGCCGATGCGCCTGCAGAGTTCCACGAACTCATGGGTGCCGAAGGCGTTGGATTCGATCACACCCCAGCGAGGGTCGCCATAGGGTTGACGGTTCTTTCCAACCCCTATTTGCCAGTGATAGGCGTCCACGAAGCATCCGCCAGGCCAGCGTATGACAGATACCTTTAACTCCTTGAGTGCCTCGATGACGTCGGAGCGAAATCCCTTCTCATCGGCCAGTGGAGAGCCGGGTTCGAACACACCGCCGTAGATCTGGTTATCAAAATGTTCGAGGAATCCCCCAAAGATCATCGGGTCATAAACCTGGCCCACTGCATCGGTGTCGACGGCAACAGTTGCCCGGTTCGTTGTCGGCTGCTGCGCTGCAATGGCGGGAAAGACGAGCATTGCCATTAGTATGGCGATAAGGATTAGTACGGTTTTAACTGGTTCCTTTGTAGTCATGATCTGCTGTTCTTCTTGGGAGTTCTGCAGGCCCGCAGTCCTGACGTTCCTGGCTGTATATCGTCAGCAAGAATGAGACAGAGAGGTCTCTGAGTTAGGAGACGATTTCTGCCCTGTTGGCCATTGTAGTGCAGATCATGCCTCTTGCCCAGATTTCTCGCTGCTGTTATGATGAACAAACGTGTACGATTGAACCGTCTCGTTCGAGAATGAACGGCTCTTGTGGTTTCGGTTAATGATGATGTTACCGCAAAACATATTGTCTCCCCATTACATGCTTGCCCTTTGGCTGAGTGCCAAAGCAGGCCTCTAGCATTCCCCGATTCCTGTTGTTTTCCGGTGGTAGATCGCTCTCCCTAAAGCCAATCTGCCATTCATTTAGATGGACGAGTCAAATGTCTTGTTAGCCTCGATTGGAGGAGACTGAAATATGAAGACGCATCGCATCAGTCGTTACGGGGCAGTGTTCTCTTGTGCTATTATCCTAGTGCTTTGGGTCTGTCCCTTGGTCCTGGCTCAGCAGTCCGGCAAAAGCCCGGTCAAGGTGTTCATCTTGGCCGGTCAATCCAATATGCAGGGCAAGGGTGCCATCAGTGGCGGTGGAGGTACCTTGGAGGACCTCCTGAAGAATGATGCCCCAGGTACTTATTCCTATCTGGGAAGTGCGGACGGTCAGTGGACGGTACGCGACGATGTGTGGATCACCTATGAACGAAGTGCAACCAGCATACGTTCCGGCGGGTTGACGGTCGGATACGGCTCAAACGACAATCAGGTGGGGCCGGAACTCGGTTTCGGCCATGTGATGGGCGATGCCCTTGAAGACCAGGTACTACTGATTAAAACGTGCTGGGGCGGCAAGAGTCTGGCAGTCGATTTCAGACCGCCCAGTTCCGGAGGGGCAGTTGGCTTCTACTATACGGAGATGCTCAGGCTCGTGGATAAGGCACTCGCCAATCTCGGGACGACTTTTTCGGACTACGACGGTCAGGGATATGAGCTGGCCGGGATCTTCTGGCATCAGGGCTGGAACGACCGGGTAAACCAGGGATTCAACGATGAGTACGAGGTCAACCTGGCCAATTTCATTCGCGATGTTCGCAGGGATCTGGACATCCCCTCTCTGCCCTTTGTGATTGCCACCACCGGCATGAGTGGTTGGGAAGAAACACATCCCAGAGCCCTGTCGCTCATGGAGGCCCAGTTGGCTGTAGCGCAGTATCCGGAGTTCCAGGGGACGGTGGCCTCCGTGGATACTCGCCCCTTTTACCGACCGGCGAGTGAATCGCCATCCGGTCAAGCCTATCACTGGAATTCCAACGCCATCACCTACCTGGACATTGGTTTGGCGTCAGGGGAGGCCATGAAGGAACTGCTCGATCCCATGGCTCCATCTCCGGTGGACGGGGCAACGGTTCCGGCCGGCGACGTGGTCTTGAACTGGACGAATCTGGATCCGACTGTTGCGGGCGATTCCGTGTTCGTGGATGTGTGGTTCGGCACGGAACCGAACGCGCTGTCACCAGATTATGATTACACGCGGGTGGTTAGCGCAGGTGAAGATGTCAATGCGGTGACCGTCAGTGCGCCGCTGGCAGGACCCTACTACTGGCGGGTCGTCTCGTATGTTAACGGTGATCCAGGCGGCGAGCCGATCCAAGGGAACGTGTACACGTTCTATGGATCCAACGATCGTCCCCCGACTGTGGATGCCGGTGAGGACAGGGTAGCCAAGTCAGGGGAAGCGATCCAGTTGGATGCGACCGTTGTTGATGACGGCGCGTCGGTCTTGACCTATGCCTGGCGTGCGCACCCAGCCGAGGGCGTGGTCTTCTCTGCAACGGACGTGGAAGACCCCATTGTGACGATCACCCGGAACTCCCGCCAGTCGATTACTTATATCCTAACACTGGCGGTTAACGACGAACTCTACCGGACGCCTGTGGAGGATACCGTGGAGATCATCGTACGCCCATGACTGAGCCCAACAGCACAACCTGCAATCGCTGGAAGGGACAACGCACTATGCGAAAGCCAAAATCAGTGAAACGATTTCTTTGAAGAGAATCTGTAATGCGAAGAAACTACTGCTGTTTTGTCACCCTGTCAGTGGTCGCACTGTTGTGTTCGTTGGCGCCGGCACACGCCGCTTCGGTCGCCGACCTTTCCACGGCCATGCTCCAGCTCAAACAGCATATCAACAAGACATCGATATTGAACGCAGATCAAATCAAGCAACAGACCGAGATTATCCGTAAAGACATCGACCGGATCGGAGCGACCTCCGACATCCTCTCCGAGGCGCTGGATCTGGTGATATCCTATGAGACCAAGGTAGGCCCGCTGTTCCTGAATGAGGCCACGCGGGGCGGGTTCCCCCGAAAACCTTCCGGTGGTCTGGAGTTGGACCGCGCGCTGTTTGTTGTCCAGCAGGGGCTCATAGACCACGCTTTTACACCCGGCCATGTGGAGGAGTTCAGGTCGATTCTCGATGGAGCCGCATTTAGGACGTCCTCCTATTTCCCTGGGGCCGTTGACGCGCCATCAGACTCGGCAGCTGTCCATGAGGTCACCATCAACGCCTCACAACCGCCGTGCTGGGGGATTCCGGTCATGGACAATGAAAAACCGGCGCGGCGACCGACGGGGTGCTACCTGGCGCCGGGGAGTATCGCCGAGGTGACCGTTCCCCGTTCAATGGTGGGCAAGGGGTTTAGTATTTGCGTGGGCGCACACTCGTGGGATCTCAAGAAAAAGCCCAGGATCACGCGGCTGGACCGGGTGTCGATCGTTTACCCCATCGAAGCAAGGCGTACCGCAGTCGCCAATCCCCTGGGCGGGGGCATCTATATCGAGGTGCCGTACCGAGCCGATGCGGGGCTTGTGAAGGTGAGTATCACGAACGCCGTGCGCGCTCCCTTCTTCTCTGCGCGAAGTTTTGACAAGACGACGCTCGAGCAGTGGAAGAAAACTGAGCGTCACCATCCCGGTCCCTGGGCGGATTTCGAATCGGATAAGTTCATGATGCAGGTGCCCAGCAAGTGGATCTACAGCTTCGACGACCCGGTGACCCTGATGGAGGACTGGGACACGGCCATGGATGCCGTTTCCGAACTCTTCGGCCTGCCCCTGGTGCGGCCCAAGACCGTGCTTTATCTGCAGGTCGACGTAATCTTCAGGGGCAATGCCAATTATCCCGGATACCCACAGTCGAATTTTCGCTATAATCCACTCAAGGCCGAAAACGGACACAGCAACCACTGGCTCCTCAAGGGCCCGCAGTCTGCCGGCGAGATCATATTCCACGAGTTGGGCCATGCGCATCTATTCACCAAGTTCAGGGGAGAAGTGGAAGCGGTAGTCAACTTACCCTATGTCGCGGTGTTGAACAGAGGCTTCGGTGTCGATCTGGATACCGCCTTTGGGAGGTCCTTCAGCAGGCCTTATGTCTCCCTGGACCAGGTGGCGATCATGTGGATGGTCACCGACAATTTCCGCAAGGGAAACCCGATGGATATCTCCAACAGTCCAGCCAACGAAGTGCGATACCAGCACCGTGGCTACGGCAAATACGTGGAGATCGTTCATCTCTTTGGGTGGAAGCCGCTCGGGGATTTCTGGCATTCGGTCAACCTGGACTATCTCGAGGGCATTGAATATCCACGCAACACGGATCCTACGGACAACCGCATCCTTCGGATGTCGAGGACCGCGGGCGCCGATCTCAGACCCCTGACTCACTTCTGGGGAATCCACCCTGAGGACAACGGCGCCCTGGAAAAGGTAATGGCCAAAGAGGGGCTCAAACCGTCGTCGTTGATCTATGACCGGCTACTCCATTACAAGACCCTGATACCGATGAACAATGCCGACTTTGCCCGACACGCCGAGTTTGTCAATCCCAAGGGAATTCGCGAAGGAAAGAACCCGCTGTACGGCGAAGGCTGGTATTATGTCTGGCGTCTGAAGTATGATGAATCGCACGGGCGTACCGCGCAGGCCGCTTTGCAGGAAATAGTCGACCTCTATTTTCCGAAGGGACGTCCAGAAGGATAAAGGAACGCGAATGGGAAAACAGTCTCGAGTCAAGATGAATTCGGAGCATCCTTACCGGTTGGCCCTGGCAGGCGGATGGGGAGATCATAACTTTGTTAATTTTCTAGCCGATGGATATGTCGTGGTCGTCCAGATAAAGCCCACGGTTACCTTCCACGACCGGTGCGGGATTTGCTCCAGCACGCGGAAGATCCTGCTGGAGAAGTACCCGCAGGGCATCCCCGGGAACATCGACCGGTACAAGTTGGCCTCGGACCTGTACTACTGGGAGAACGAGCGGAAGGTGCCCATCGGGGGTTCCCAGGATGCATGGGGCTCGGTGTATCCGGGTTTTAGCCTTCTGCACTACGATTTCAGGCATCACAACGGGGTACTCCCCAAGAAAGTCACGTCGATCCTGGACCGGCGTACCGCGCGCTGGTTCGAACGCAACTTCTGGATCGTGGAGTGCGTGGGGCCGCGTCCTCGTGGGTACAATCCCTTTGATGGGGGACGGTTTGCCACGCAGCGTGTCGTGAGCCAGTTGGGCCAGTCCGGCCAGGATTGCTTCGCCGCGATCAAGAACACGGACGTAGCCGCCTTGGGCACCTCGTTCAACCTGTGTTCGCGTGCCTGGCGCAAGATGTTGCCCTCCATTTTTGAACATCCTACGATTGAGGTCCCGGTTATGAAGCGATTGCGTCACTACCAGCGCCGGTATGCAGGCGCGATGCCGTCGGGCTGCGGTGTGGGATACATTTACGTGGCCTCCTCGGAACCCGTTGAAGGCGGATTCCAGGTGAAGGTCAATCTGGATTAGGAGAAGGGCATGCTGGACGATTGTTGCTATGCGGTGGTCATGGCCGGAGGGGCCGGCACACGGCTCTGGCCGTTGAGTACCCAGAACCAACCCAAGCACCTGCTGAAGCTGTTTGGGGACAAGTGCCTGATCGAATTGACTGTTGAGAAACTGAAGGGCCATATCCCTGACGATCGCATCATCATCTTGACGAGTGTCCGCTACCGGGAGTTGACACAGCAAACACTTTCGCACATACCGCCTGAGAATTTCATCACCGAACCGTGTGTGCGTGACACGGCCAGCGCGATAGGGCTGGCCGCGACGGTCCTGAAACAGAGATGCGCCTCCGCAACCATGATTATGCTGACCGCGGACCAGATCATCGAGCCCGCCGATCGATTCAATGCGGCGATCGGCCACGCGACCCGCTTTCTTGAGTCACACCCCGAGAGGCTGGTGGCCTTCGGGGTAGAAGCCGTCTCCGCAAACACGCTGGTCGGCTGGCAGAAGCTGGGAGAAGCCCTCGATTTTCCGGACTGCGAGGTCAGAGAAATCAATGCGTTCACAGAAAAACCCGACTTGGCCGTGGCGCAGCAGTACATGGACGAGGGCGGCTACTGCTGGAATTCCGGACAATTCGCCTGGAAAGCGGAAACGATCCTGAAGGAGATCGGTACGCACCTGCCGGAGGCCATGCCCCTGCTCGAGGAGATCGGCACCAACTGGCATACCCCGTCTCGCGACCGCGTCCTGGATCGCCTGTTCCCGCAAATGCCGAAGGGGTCTATAGACTACGAGGTCATGCAGAAAACCCACAACGCCTGCTGCATATATCTTCCCTGCAGTTGGGAAGACATGGGGACACATGCGGCGCTGGCCGAGAAAATAGGGTCGCAACAGGAGGGTAACATCGTATCGGGCAGAGTCGTTGTTACGGGAACTGGAAACACGGTCCTGAATCAAACGGATCAGTCCGTGGTGGTGGCATGCGACAATACCGTCGTGGTCGTGGCGAACAAAACGGTGTTCATAGGAACGCCGGACACGGATATGAAGGCGCTGGTGGAACGCGTGGCCCGACAGACACCGGACAATTAAGGAAAGTGGAACGGATATGGAAAGCAGTATTTCAGTTATCGATACCGTCATCGTCATCGCTTACCTGTTCGGGATCATGACGATCGGCATTGTGGCGGGTTACCGGAAGCACACTTCCTCGGATCAGTTCTTCCTCGCCGGACGGTCGCTGCACTGGCCCCTCATCGGCACCGGCCTGTTCTGCGCCAACATCTCGACGATCCATCTCGTGGGACTCGCCTCCTCCGGATACAAGAACGGCCTGGTCATCGGCAATTTTGAGTGGATGGCGGCCTTCTGTCTGATTCTGCTGGGGATTGTGTTCGCACCGTTCTATTTCCGCAGCAAGATAAGTACCCTTCCAGAATACCTGGAGAAACGCTACGGCAGCACCGCCCGAACATTTCTGGCCTTCATCTTTATCATGTCAGCGCTGCTCGTTCATATCGGGATCAGCCTCTACGCCGGCGCCAAGGTCCTGGAGGCCTTCTTCGGTATCCCTTACATGTACTCCATTATCGGGATCTCGGTGATTACCGCCGTCTACACCATCATCGGCGGATTGCGGGCCGTCATGGTCACCGACGCCATCCAGGCGGTGCTTCTGCTGGGGGGGGCGGCGATCCTGACGGTGGCCGGACTCCGTGCGTTGCCCGGCCTGGGAATCGAAAACTGGGCCCAATTCAAGGCAGCCTGCCGTCCGGATCAACTCAGTATGATACAGCCCATCACGGACGCCGCGGCGCCCGGCAGGTTCTCCCTGCGCGAGTATTCCTGGTATTCGATCCTTTTCGGTTACCCCATACTTGGAATCTGGTATTGGTGCACCGATCAGACCATCGTCCAGAAGGTGCTTGCCGCCAAGACCGAGAAGGACGGTCGTGACGGAGCGATTTTTGCCGGTTACCTGAAGATCCTGCCCGTCTTCCTGATGGTGCTGCCCGGCGTCATCGGCTACGTCCTTTTCAAGGAGACGATCGGGACGGATAACGACGCCACCTTGATGGTCATGATGAAGAATCTGCTTCCGAACGGTATCAGGGGATTGATGGCGGCTGGCTTGCTGGCGGCACTGATGAGCACCATCGAGGCTGCCCTGAACAGCACCGCCACGCTGACGGCCGAGGATATCGTCAAACGCCTGCGCCCGCAGACGCCGGATGCCACGCTGGTGCTGATAGGCCGTGTCACGGCCGGAGTCGTGGTGGTGCTGGCCATGCTCTGGTCCACCCAGGGCGGCAAATTCGGCAGCATCTTCGAGGCGATCAACAAGATCCCCATGGCGTTTGCCCCGGGCATCACAACGGTCTTTCTCTGGGGTGTTTTCTGGCCGCGCGGCAACAAGCAGGGGGCCATGGCGGCGTTGCTGTTCAACGTGGTCATCGGCATTGTATACCTGGCTATCGACATTCCGCTGATCGGCGACAGGCAGCTTATCGCCAAGGAGCTGGGTATTCCCTTCATGCAGGTCGGCTGGTACCTGTTCCTGATGTCCAGCGCGGTCTACTTCGTCGTCAGTCTGGCCACGCCGGCACCGACCCGAGATCAGATCGAAAACCTGTGCTGGACGCGGCCGCTCGATGCCCTGCGCGGCAAAATGGAGGGCACCCTCACCGATCCGCGCGTCATGGCGGCGATCCTCTTCATCATCATGGGCGTGCTGTACGCGATCTTACATTGACCCAGTCAGAGGATCCAACATGAGCACAACCGTCTTGAAACAACTCAGTAGTTTGGCGCCCACACTTTGCATCGGCTTGATCTTGACGGCCGGCGTCGCCTTCGGCGAAGCCCCGACGGCGTGGTGGACGTTTGACTCGGCTGCCGATGGCGTGGTGGTTGACCGTGTGGCCGATCGGGATGATCGCGTCGAGGGCAACTTCAAGCTAATGCGCGGCGCTGTCGGAAACGCCCTCCTGTTCGACGGATTCACGACCGTGATCGACCGGCCGGCCGCCGATGCGCCACGCCTCAGTGGCGATTTCTCGGTCCAAGCGTGGGTTGCCCAGGGGGCCTATCCCTGGAACTGGTGCCCGATAATCACACAACAACGGGACGAAGAGGCTGGTTATGCGTTCGGCGTCGGACCGCGCGGCCAGATCCGGCTTCAGGTGGCTATCGACGGCGCGTGGCAGAGTTGCGCCAGTGAAGATTGGCTGCTTCCGCTTCGCAAATGGACCCAGATCGCCGCTACATTCGAGGTGGGCAAGGGAATCACGCTTTTTGGCAATGGTAAAAACGTCGGCACGCTCGCACTGAAAGGCCAAGTCACGTTCGCCCCGGATGTCGATTTGCGCATCGGCGCCAACCACACGTTGATGAAACCCTCGAACATCCATCGCGAGCACGGCACCGTCGCGTCATTCTGGTGTCTCGACGGCGCGATCGATGAACTGAAGATCTACGACCGGGCGATCTTGCCGACAGAAGTCGCCCAGACGTTCTCTGCCACGCCCCCGGTGCCCGACGGCGAGATCCAACCGCGTCGGATGCCTTCGGGGCCGAAGGGGCCTGGGCGGTTCGGCGCCGTCTACTGCAAACTGGATTATTATGAGCAATGGGACGCGCTGTGGCGCGTCGATGAGCACCCCGACGTGCTGATCCGCTTTGATCAGACACCGGTGCGGGTGGTCTTCTGGCGAGGAAGCCGCTACTCGCCCGCCTGGGTCACCGACCAGAACCAGTGGATGGCCGACCAGAGCGTCGAGGCCTGGAAGACGGGCAAGGAGGACACCGACGGCTGCTTCGAACATATGCAGGACCGACTCTGCCGCTACAGCCATGTGCGGATTATCGAAAGCCACGATGCCCGAACGGTCGTCCATTGGCGCTACGTACCGGTCAGTTCGAAGAACAATCTCTGGAATGTCGATGAGAAGACAGGCCGGGCCTGCTGGGTCGACGAGTACTACACGATTTATCCCGATGCTATCGGCGTACGGAAACCGACCTGGAAGACAGGAACGCTCGGCGGCCCGCGCCAGTTTCAGGAGTCGCTCCCGTTTACGAACCCCGACCAATACAACAACGATGTCGTCGAGAAGGACTTCTGTACGGTGGCGAATATGCAGGGCGAACAACTGACACTTCGCTTCGTCGAGAATCCCGCGAAGAAGTTGGAAGGCGTGCCAGAAGAGTTGACGATCCAACGCTACAACTTCCGGTCTCCATACGATCCGGTGATTATCTACGAACCCGGGAATCGCATGCACTATGTTAAAGACCGCGACATTCGGGGTTATGAACGGCCCGGAGCATGTAATCACTGGCCGGTTGGCCAAGCCCGCTGCGACGGTCGCACTGTGCAGGCGGCCGATCGGCCCACGCATTTCCTCGGATTCCCCATCTCTTCGCCACCAGTTCACGAAGAGGGAGACCGCACTTGGTGGAACGGCATCTACGGCATGACCGACTTGCCCATGGAGAAACTGGTTACGCTCGCCAGAAGCTGGAACTATCCGCCACAACTCGAGCTAAGCGATGGCTTTGAAGACCGTGGATATGATCGGGGCCAACGAGCGTTCGTGTTGAATTGCGCGGGTAGCTCAGCCAGTGATTTGACGATCAAGGTCTCGGCCAGCAGGAATAGCCCCGTGTACAACCCCGCACTGGTAATCCTCGGCTGGGGCACCTCCGGTGCAACGCTAGCGATCGACGACGAAGAGATTCCCCAAGGTCCAAAGCTCCGAGTCGGCCACCGACATGGACTGGAGGACTCGGACCTGATCGTCTGGATCGAGCACGAAGCAACCGAGCCGTTCGAGATGACGTTGACGCGCCGTTAGACAACAATGAAGCCGTGGAAACTGAAGGCAAGCGGGAATACGAACATAGAGAGGACATATTTATGAAACAGCAAACTTGCTCCCTAGCGATGATGGTCCTGACTGTGACATTGTCATTTCATGTTGCTTCATCGGCAGCTTCCGAGTCCTTGTCGGTTCCTGACCGTGGATTCATTAGCTCTCAACCAGCGAAAACGTGGGAGGAAGGTCTCATTTGCGGCAACGGCACGATTGGCGCCAACGCCCTGAGCCGCCCGCTGAAAGAACGGGTAATCTTCTCCCATGAACGCCTGTTTCTGCCAATGGGCGCCCCCGTCATGCCTCCCGATCAGTCGGCCCGCTTGTTCGAAATCCGACGGCTCATCGACAAAGGACTCTACAAACAAGCCTGTGAACTCCAATCCAATCTGTCGGGACAGGACGGCTTCATGTACCCGGACTACTACGTTCCGGCCTTCGACCTCACCATCCGCACGCAGGCGAAAGGCGAGATCCGTGACTACGCCCGCTCGGTGGATTTCCAGACGGGCGAGACGACGGTGCACTGGGCGGACGACCGAGGTGTTTTCGAACGCCGCATGTTCGTCTCGCGCGCGGCGGGCGTGGCGGTACTACTGCTTACCGCACCGAAAGCGGCGCTCGACTGCCGACTCGCGCTGGAACCGCGGGAACCGAGCGACGAGTTCAATGCGGATTCCGATATCAACAAACGCTCTGACCAGGTCTTCAAGGAACACGTCTCCGATATCAAGAGCACCGCGGGCGACTCCTGGCTGACCTACAGCAACCGGTTCACCAAGGCCTACCCGGGCAGCATCCACGCGCTCGAAAGCTATACGCGTGTTGTGACAACAGGGGGGACGACCGAGCCACTGGACAATGGCACGCTCGTCGTAAAGGGCGCAGACCACATCCTGCTGTTCGTCGACATTCGTTTGCTCCACGATCCAGACAAGTCGGTTATGGAGAAGATGAAGCACTCCCTCAAGGAGTTCCCTGCTGACTATGCCGACCTTTTGGACCAGCACGCGAAAATCCATGGCGAGATGTTCAATCGGATGCGTCTGGATCTCGGCGGCGGTGCCGACCACGGGCGGACTACGGAGGAGTTGTTGGAGCACTCGAGCTACGAAGAGATGAACCGAGCGCTCATCGAGAAGGAGTTCGATGCCGGTCGGTACAACATCATCTCCAGTACCGGCCAGTTGCCTCCGACTCTCCAAGGACTCTGGGGCGGAACCTACGTACCCGGTTGGGCCAGCGACTTCACCCACAACGGCAACGTACCCTCAGCCATCGCCGCCAACCTGATGGGCAACATGCCCGAACTCATGCTGGCCTATACGTCGTACATCGAGTCGATCGTTCCGTGGCTGGAGATCAACGCGAAACACCTGTTCGGGGCCCGCGGCGTCGTGTTGCCATCGCGCTCGACGACGCACGGCTTCAACAACGCTCTGAACCCCAACTTCGCCGGCGGCATGTGGGTCGGCGGAGCCGGCTGGGCCGCCCACTTCTTCTACGACTACTACCTTTACACGGGAGACCGCGAATTCCTCGCAAATCGCGCTCTGCCGTTCATGGAGAAGGCGGTCGCGTTCTTTGAGGACTATTTGTACGAGGGTCCCGACGGAAAGTGGGTCTTTTCGCCAACTCAGTCGCCGGAGAACACGCCGGGCAACTCAAACTCGCAAGCGTCATTCAACGCCACCATGGATGTCGCCGTGGCCAAGGAACTGCTACGCAACACGATAACCGCCTCCCGTGAACTCGGATGCAACGAGGACAAGATCCCCCTTTGGGAGGAGATGCTGGAGAAGATGCCAGAGTACATGATTGATGACAACGGCATCATCAAGGAGTGGTTGACACCGCGGCTCGAGAACCGGGACAGCCACCGCCATTCCTCGCAACTCTACCCGCTTTTTGATGGTATGCCTGAAGAGATTGCACAGAGCCCTGAGCTGCAGGCGGCATTTCGCAAGAGCATCGAGTACAAACTCGACAGGCACTGGAAGAACAATCAGCGTGGGTTCATGTCGTTCGGATTGGTGCAACTCGGCCAAGCCGCCACCAGCCTCGGAGAAGGGGAACTCGCCTATCATTGCCTTAAGCATCTGGTGAACCGATTCTGGCTGAACAATTTGGCCTCGATGCACAATCACCGCTCGTTATTCAACATGGATATCAGCGGCGGTATGCCGGCCGTGATCATCAAAATGCTGGTGGCCTCGGAGCCGGGCAGGATCCAGTTGCTGCCCGCGCTTCCGAAGGCCTGGCCCGCTGGAACGATAGAAGGTGTCCTGTGCCGCGGCCAAATCGAGGTACGAAGCCTCCAGTGGTCTCCCGGCAAGGTCTTGGTAAATCTCATGGCGTCCAGGAAACAGACGCTCACTCTGGATATTCCTGCGGACATAACCCAGTTCGCCGTGAAAGAAGGCGATGTCATGATAGAAAGGGGCAATACCAAGAAGTGCCTTATCATTACGCTACCTGCCCAACAGGAGATGACCCTGGAGATCAAGACAGATTCGCGATAGTAGTACGCTCCTAGGGTGCAAGTATCCATCTGAGACTAACGTGACTGATTTTGTTGAGTGGGGGTGTAGATCTCCTCAAAGATCAGGTGGCAGGGGGGCGATGAAATGGAACAGAGTGCGAAAGAGAATCGCCCATGTGGCGTGAAGGTCAGATCAAGTAGTGGCTACTACAGTTTATCTGTGAGACCGGCTGGATCGAGCGTTCCTGATGCAGAGGTGGCATCGAGCGCGCGTCCTCATATCCATACAGGCCTTCGCCGAGAGGAGGCTATCTGGCTCACCGATGAGGACGTCGATCTGGAAAAACAACCTATCCGCGTACAGGCGAAATCGACCAACGGTGAGTTCTGGCAGCCAAAGACCAAGAGGAACCGCGTTGTTCCAATCAGCAGAAAGTTGTTCGATTCCCTGAACGGGTACAGGCGTCCCTATGGTTTCATATGGTTCTTTCCATCTCCCACCGGCAGGAGGTGGTATCCTGACAACTTCTCTCAAGACCTTCGAAAACTCAACAAGGCGGCGGGTCTTGTTTGGTTTTGCCTGGATTTCCGACACAGTTTTGGAAGCCATCTTGCCCAAAACTGTGAAGGGCGGAGTAAAGGTGCGGCAGGTGGCGGACTAACATTGCAGGTAGGTGTGGCCACCGGACTTGTGTTCTCATCTGGCGAAGGCGCTTGCACAGTGCCCGTCCGTTCGTTAGCCTCGCGAGACTATGAAACAAAGACTGTGGATTACGCTTATTACCTGTCCGGCCTATTGTATTGACAAAGAACTCTGGCGAACTATCGAATACACCATTAGGATCATCCGGTTCACTTCTTGCAGAAACTCGGGGTAATTGCTAACCTACCCCCTTCTAGGGCCCCTTCAAGACCTGATTTGGAGCGTGGGTTAACATTTTGTGATGGATCGATAGCAGAAGCGTATTTATGGCAAAGAGAAAACACGAGTACACGGATGACAAAATCAAGACCCTCTCGTCGCTGGAGCATATCCGCCTGCGCACGGGGATGTACATAGGCCGCACGGGCAGCGGAGCCCACTACGATGACGGAATCTACGTCCTGCTCAAGGAGGTCATCGACAATGCGATCGATGAGTTCATCATGGGCCATGGCAAAAAGATCGACATCACCATCGAGGAGAACAGGGTGTCGGTGCGGGATTATGGCCGGGGCATTCCATTGGGCAAGGTGGTGGAATGCGTATCCAAAATCAATACCGGCGCCAAGTACAACGACGATGTGTTCCAGTTCAGTGTGGGCCTCAACGGAGTCGGCACCAAGGCGGTCAATGCGCTGTCCTCGGATTTTGAGGTGTGCAGCCATCGCGAGGGCAAATTCACCAAGGCCAGATTCGAGTTCGGCAAACTGATCAAGCGGGAAAAAGGCAAGGCCAACCAGCCCAATGGCACCTTTGTCAGCTTTGCGCCGGATCCCGACATCTTCCCGAATTATGAATTCTGCGAAGAGCATATCGAGCGAAGGCTTCGATTCTACACCTATCTGAATGCCGGGCTTCGCATCAATTATAATGGCCGGCGTTTCTTGTCAACAGGCGGTATCGTGGATTTGATCGAGGACGAGACCTCTTTTGAGAAGATCTATCAGCCACTGCACTACCGCGACGCCACTCTGGAATTTGCCTTCACTCACACGAATCGGTTCAACGAGGACTACTATTCATTCGTCAATGGCCAGCACACCGGCGACGGGGGCACTCACCTGAGCGGATTCCGCGAAGGCGTCCTGCGCGGCGTGAACGATTTTGCCAAGAAGAAATTCAGTGGCGATGACGTGCGCGAAGGCCTGCTCGGCGCGATTTCGATCCGCCTGAAAGACCCGATATTTGAGAGCCAGACCAAGAACAAGCTGGGCAATACGGAGATCCGCTCTGAGATTGTGGCGCGGGTGCAAGAGGGCGTACTCAAGTTGCTGCACAGCAACAAGAGCCAGGCGGACAAGCTGCTCAACAAGATCCTCGAAACACAGAAGTTCCGCAAGGAACTCAACGCGGTCAAGAAATTGGCGCGCGATCGCTCCAAGGCCATATCCATTCGCGTACCTCAGTTGCGCGACTGCAAGAAGCACTACAACCACGCCAAGCGTCTGCACGAAAACTCCATGGTCTTCATCACCGAGGGTCAGTCGGCAGCCGGTTCTATTGTGAGTTGTCGTGACGTCAATACGCAGGCGATCTATACGCTTAAAGGCAAGCCTCTCAACGTGTGCGACCTCAAGAAGGACGCGCTCTACAAGAACGAAGAGATCTTCAACCTCATGAAGAGCCTGGACATCGAGGAGAGTATCGACCATCTGCGCTACAACCACGTGATCCTCGCCACGGATGCCGACGTAGATGGCCTGCACATCCGCAATCTTATGATCACCTTCTTTCTGCGTTTCTTTCAGCCGCTTGTGGAACGGGGGCACCTCGAGATCCTGGAGACGCCGCTCTTCCGCGTGCGCAACAAGAAAGAGACCCTCTACTGCTACTGCGAAAAAGAGCGTGACGCGGCCATGAAGAAGCTGGGACGCGCCCATGAAGTGACGCGCTTCAAAGGCCTGGGCGAGATCTCCCCGTCAGAGTTCAAAGCCTTTGTCGGCAAGGAGATGCGTCTGAAGCCGGTCACGACGTCCGGCGATCACTCCATCGACGAAATGCTGGCCTTCTACATGGGCAAGAACACGCAAGAACGACGCAACTACATCATGGACAAACTCGTTATCAACGAAGAGATACTGGTATGAGCAAGGAACAGCAGCGATTTCTATTTACCGAAGAACCCGTCTCCGACCCAGGCAAGCCGTCCCGTCAGGACCGTCCGGGACAGAGCGAAGATAGCCTACGCACGTCTATCCAAGACACCGTTGAGCCAGGCGAACAATCATCAGCCGCATCGCAAGTGGAAGCCTCCGGCGGCGGTGACGACGATGAACCCCCAACGCCATACGATCACCTCCCCGTCTATGAACGGCATGGGCCGCTGACCGAACTGATCGACTTCAACTTTCTGCAATACGCTTCCTATGTCATCTGCGAACGGGCCATTCCCAACATCGCCGACGGTCTCAAGCCGGTCCAGCGTCGTATCCTCTATGCACTCAAGGAAAAGGACGACGGACGCTTCATCAAAGTCGCCAACGTGGTGGGCCATACGATGCAGTACCACCCGCATGGCGACGCCTCCATCGGTGACGCGCTGGTCACACTGACCAACAAGCGCTATCTCATTGAAGGCCAGGGCAACTTCGGCAACATCTTCACAGGCGACAATGCGGCGGCGCCTCGATATATTGAGTGTCGTCTGACCGAACTGGCGCGCAACGAATTGTTCAACAAGGATCTGACCCACTTTGTTTCGAGCTACGACGGACGCAACCAGGAGCCGGTGACCTTGCCGTCCAAGCTCCCGCTGCTCCTGATGCTCGGCGCCGAGGGCATCGCCGTGGGCCTGTCCACCCGCATTCTGCCGCACAACTTCATCGAGTTGCTGGAAGCAGAGATTCAGATCATCCAGGAGACGAAGAAGAAGCCGGCTCCCATAGACATCATGCCCGATTTCCAGACGGGCGGGGTCATGGATGTCAGCGAATACAACCAAGGGTTTGGCAGAGTCAAGGTCCGTGCGTGCATCGAGAAACAGGGCGTCAACAAGCTCCTTATCACGGAGCTTCCTTGTATGCAGACCACCGAATCGGTGATCCGCTCGATTGAAGAGGCGGTCAAGAAGAAGAAGGTCGCAGTCCGCTCGATCAGCGATTTCACGGCGGAGAAGGTCGGCATTGAAATCACCCTTTCGACGGGCGCCAATCAGGACAAGGCCATCAAGGCGCTCTATGCCTTCACACGATGCGAGACCCCTGTCACCAGCCAACTCACGGTCATCTCCAACAAACGCCCCGTGGAGATGAATACCGAACAGGTGCTCCGCGAGAACGTCCGCCAGCTTCTGGACATCCTGCATCGCGAGCTGGCACTGAGAAAACGCAATCTCCTGGACGATTTTCACAACAAGACTCTTATCCAGATATTCATTGAGAATCGTATCTACAAGAAGATCGAAGAATGCAAGACCTATGAAGCGGTCATCAAGGCCATCTTCAAGGGCCTGGAACCCTTCCGGCCCAAGCTCAGACGCGACGTCACAAAGAACGATGTCGAAATGCTGCTGGCGGTGCGCATCAAGCGTATCTCCCGCTTTGACATCGATAAGAACCGCAAGGACATCGAAGCCATCCTCAAAGAATTGGCGGAGGTTGAAAAGCACCTCAAGAGCCTAAAGCCCTATGCCGTGGCCTACCTGAAGTCTCTCATCAGGAAACACAAGAAGCAATACCCGCGCTGTACGAAGATCGATGTGTTCAAGGCTCTCGACGTGCGCAAGCTCACATCCAACGAACTCAGCATCAACATCGATCCCGAGAAGGGTTTCCTGGGACACGCGGTCAAAGGTGAACCCCTGTTGAGTTGCTCATCACTCGACAAGCTGCTGATTGTCAAGAATGACGGCACCTTCATGGTG
>Ga0208279_1000398_pt1 | contig 36200 bp, 30 predicted proteins | sample AntAceMetag02UKM_FD_184766 | JGI IMG/M metagenome (GOLD analysis project Ga0208279, IMG submission 184766) | Saline lake microbial communities from Ace Lake, Antarctica - Antarctic Ace Lake Metagenome 02UKM (SPAdes) (version 2) | ecosystem: Environmental > Aquatic > Non-marine Saline and... | reverse complement strand
CCCCCCTCTTTCTCCCCCATTGGGTAGGATGCTCCCTCCCTTTCCTTTCCGTTGGGTGGTATGCCTGCTCCTCTTTCCCCCTCCCTTGGGGGGGATGCCCCTCCCTCCTTCCCCCCCAATGGGGGGGATGCCCCTCCCTCCTTCCCCCCCATTGGGGGGGATGAAAGGGGGGGATAGACCAGCGTCTCGCACCGCACGATCTCCTCGGCGTTCAGGTCCTCAATGGCTGTTCTGACCAGGTCAGGGGAGACTTCGAGCAGGCGGGTTGCCTCTGTCACCAGCCCCTCCTCCGGCGCGTAGACGTGGCCCTTGTCGGCCAGTTGGCCCAGCGTGTGGGCCACGCCGGCCTGCACACGGGAGGGGGCATCGGGCGGCAATCCCAGGTCGCGGGCGATCTTGTCGGCGGTCTTGAAGCCCACACCCCAGATATCGCGGGCCATCCGGTAGGGGTCCTCCTGCACCACCTGCAGCGCGTCGTCTCCGTAGGTCTTGTAGATTTTGACCGCCAGCCCGGTGGTGACGCCGTGGCTCTGGAGGAACAGCATCACCTCGCGGATCTGTTTCTGCTCCTCCCAGGCTTTGGCGACGGCGGCCGCCCGCTTGGGGCCCACGCCCAACGCCTCCCGCAGCCGCCGGGGCTCCTCGTCGAGCACGCGCAGCGTGTCGGCGCCGAAGCGCTGGACGATGCGGGCCGCGGTGACGGGGCCTACTCCCTTCACCAGCCCCGAGCCCAGGTACCGTTTGATGCCCTCGACGGTGGCCGGGAGAATCTGTTCGCACCGCTCCGCTTTGAACTGGCGACCGTACTGCGGATGGGTCGTCCAGGTGCCTTCCAGCCGCAGACTCTCGCCGGGGTTGACCTCGGGCAGGTTGCCGACGACGGTCACCAGGCCCGCTTGGCCTTCGACGTTGAGACGGACGACGGAGTAGCCGGTCTCCTCGCTGTAGTATGTGATACGCTCGACACTGCCGTGGAGTTGGTCGGACATTGGGGGAATGATAGCAGAAAAGGGGTAGGATGCAAGATGTAATGTGTGTGGGTGTGTGGGTGTGTGGGTGTGTGGGTGTGTGGGTGTGTGGGTGTGTGGGTGTTGTGGGAGTAAAAAAGATGGCATACCTGGAGGCCAACCTGGGCGGGGGTGGCTAACCCCCAGGCATTGCCACGAATGGCGCCGGTGAAGCCAACGGACTGATGTGCTTTGGTGCGAAACCTCGGAACTTCACTGGCTGCCAGATGGTTCTAGTATACCCCAGATAGCCATCTTGAGGGTTTCGTAACCGTTACGAAACCGTTTCTAATTTGTAACTGTTGCTGAAAACGTGGGACGTGAAGCGTGAAACGTGAAACTACGCATCACGTTTCACGGCTGAAGTGCAGGACCAAGCCAAGATTGCTTCTCCTTAATGTCTCGTCCTCACCGTTTCCGAGGGACGATGATCCAGAGAAGCACGTAGGGCAAGATGCCCGGTAGGCCGCCTGGAAGCAGCAGGATCAGGAAAAGTAGGCGGAACCACCACGGGTTGAGGCCGAAGAAGGTGCCCAGGCCACCGCAAACACCCGCGATGATTCCATTTTGCCGTCGCAGTTTTTGATTGTCAGCCATTGTCGTGTATTCCCGTGCGGACCTACTCGTCTTCCTTGACCAGCGCCGAGAGGATGACGGTGACGATGCTGACGATCAGCCCGCCCATGAAGGCGGCCCAGAAGCCATCTACGTAGAAGCCGACGTGGAACCAGTTGACGGCGATGGTCGAGGCCAGCCACAGCGTGAGGCCGTTGATGACCAGCGTGAATAGGCCCAGCGTGAGGATGATGAGCGGGCAGGTCAGGAACTTGAGCACCGGGCGCACGACCGCGTTGATGAGCCCCAGGATGACCGCCATCACGGCGTAGACGATCCAGGCGTTTCCCGCGACGCGGATGCCTGGCACAAGCCACACCGCCGCGAAGAGTGCCAGGCTGGCGATAACCCAACGGATGAGTAGTTTCATTTTGCGTCCACCTCCATTCTGTGGTAACTGATCAGGCTCTTCCCAAAACAAGCACAAATAGCACACGGATACACACAGATGAAACGGGTTCTCACAGATTTTTTATCTTTATCTGCGTACATCTGTGTGATCCGTGTCCCATTTATGACTGGTCGAGTAGTTACCTTCTGTGTTTAATACGCAGTTCGGGCAGGGAAGTTGCATTTCTGTCCCGCCTGCTGCAGCCGTATCCAGCGGCGCATAAGGGGGACAGACAGTGCGATCTTCGGGCATGATGGCTCCTCGCTCTAGTTTCTTCAAGAGTAAGAATCACCAGACTACTATAGTCTGCTTCATCATCTGCGCAACAGCATCCAATCACGTACCCCTTGCACTATCTCCTCGCTGTTGCTTGTCACCCCCTCACCTTGTCACCCTCTCACCCAGTCACTTCCTGGATGCGCCGGGGTGAAAGGGCGTTCAGCGTCTCCACCTCCAGGTCGCCCAGGACACGTGCACCGTGGACAACCCCTGAGGGAATGAGGATCAACACTTCCACACCAGCCTGCACTGTAGCGCCCGCCACGTCGAACTCGATCTCGCCCGAAAGCACCATGGTCACCTGCTCCTCGGAGTGCGAGTGCGCCGGGAAGACCGATCCAGGCGCGTAGGTATATCGCACCACAGTCATCCGTTCGGCGTCCACGCACTGGCGACGAACGCCTGGCAACACCACCTCTGCCGAGAGATCCCCCCAGCGGGCGACTCGCACCGGTTCCACTGCCTTCACATCAGCCTCCTAACACCTCGTCACCCATTCACCCCCCCACCCTGTCACCCCCTCACCCTCTCACCCCCTCACCCTGTCATCCTCACCATTCCATCCCCCGTTGGGTGTCGTCGAGGAACGTCTCCAGCGGATGCTCAGGGGAAGTCTCCTGGGCGAGGATCCACTCGATGACCGGCTCGCGCCAGTGGATGCCGGTGTCGTAACCGTCAGGGTCATGCGTCGAGAAGAGATAGTCGTCACCGCCAGTGTACATGAAGTTGTTCACCAGCACGTGGTAGGTCGCCTCGGGATCGAGCGGGCTCCCGTCGTCCAGTTCGGTCATGATGCGCGCTCCGGCCCGGTGGTACGTGAATCCCGCCGCCGCCCCGCCGCAGCATTGCAGGTTGTCCATCACCTGCTGGCCGGTCAGTTCGACGTCCACCAGTGTGTTCTCGAACGGCAGCACAGCGACGACGTCGGCGCGGGTGATCTCACCGAGCGGGATGGCCTCGCGGTAGCCGCCCAGATTGGTGATCGCCAGGTCCGCCTCCGGGTAGTACCACAGCCAGGCATCCACGACCAGGTTGTACAGCGGCCAGTCGAGCGCGACACCGCTCTCGGTGTATCCAATGACTTCGCCCAGTGCCTCGTCTATCTGTGCTTTCCACTCGGTCACGAGCGATTCGACCCCCGCATCGGGCGTGACCGGGTTGCCGGTCCCGGTAACGTACTCGACCGGTACCAGTTCCGCCTGCGTGCTCACCACTTCGCCGGTCGTCGTGTTGAAGGTGATGTCCACCTGGGCGAAGGCTTGCCAGTGCGCGCCTGGCCCGATGATGCGGATGCCGCTCTGCTCAATGTTCTCGAGCGTGTGGCAGTGGCCGCCCCCTATGAAGGGGATCGAAAGTTCTGCAGCGACGGGGGCCAGCGCGCGCAGCGCGGACGGGCAGACGTGGGCGACGACGACGACCAGTTCAGCACCCTCCGCACGGGCCTGCGGGACGACGCTCCGCAGCGCATCGGCGTACTCACCGAACGATAGCCCCTCGACGTAGGCGGGCATCACGATCTGCGGTGTGCGGGTCGTGGTCAGGCCGATGATGGCGACTTGCACACCGTTCACCTCGTGGATGACGTACGGTTGGGCGAACCCGGGCGGGTCGCCGGTGTCCACCAGCGTGACATTGGCCGTGAGGAAGGGAAAGCCCGCTGCGTCTCCGTTGGTCAGCAGCACCTCCTGGCCGAAGTCGCAGTCGTGATTGCCGACGGCGGCCGCGTCGTAGCCCATCTGATTGAAGACCTGCACGGCGGAGGCCCCCTGGAACCAGGTGGAGATAGCGGGGCCGGTCCACATGTCGCCGCCGCTGAGGAGCAGAGTGTCGTCCCCGTCTGGGTCGTAGCCGCGCTGGCGCAAGAGGGTCAGCAGGTTGGCCGCGCCGCCGAGGGTGTTCGAGCCCTTTTCGATGGGCTCCAGGTAGCCATGTTCGTCGCTGGTGTAGAAGATGGTGACGGTGCGAATGTCGTCGTCAGTGGTGGGGGTGAGGGATGGCGTGACCGGGGTACAGGCGGCAAAGAAGAGCAGGAATATTGCTGCTCCACATAGTAGTGCCAGTGCTGTGCTCTTGGTTGGCAATGTGTTCTCCCTCAATCTTGATGGGGCAATTATACTGGCTGGTATGGAGTATCGCAAGTAAGACCTCGGAGGTTTCCAACACTGCCTTTTTCAGGCTAGGAGACTGCTTCAGCGCACACAAGGGCGGGTTTGACCCACTCAGGGCATCGGAGTATAGTTTGGCAGTACCGCAAAAGTCGCCCTGACGGTTGACCGTCATTCTGAGCGTAGCGAAGAATCTCCTTAAATACTGTGGTCGAGACCCTTCGCTTCGCTCAGGGTGACAGGGTGAGTTTTGCGCCATTGCATAATTTATTTGCACGTTGGGTGATTGGGAAACTGGTAGATTGAGGATTGGGCCAGCAAGAAGACAGGGAGGGCTCAGAATGGACAGAAAACTGATAGGCCGCTACATTGTCACTGACCCCGATATTTGTCATGGCAAGCCAACGTTTCGTGGCACACGTGTTTTTGTTTCAGATGTGCTAGAACAGGTTGCCAGTGGAATGGCCTGGGAAACCATTATCGAAGAGTGGCAGGATAGCATTACCGAAGAGGCAATCACCGAGGCTGTGCGTCTGGCCAGTCAATCATTTCTTGAACACGTGCACGAGTACATTCTGGAGCCGGTGCCCGCGTGAACATCAAGGTTTCGAATCACGAATAACACGAATGAGCGAATTTCACGAACGTTGCTCTGTCATTTCGAACCAAGTTCGTGCGCGCCTTGTGCGCTTCGTCCCTTCGTGCCATTCGTGTTTCAAAAGGGGAGGACTTCGCGTGTGGCGACTTCACGCGGAACAAGAAGTTGCTCTGCCGTGGAACGACTGACCTTAATTCCAACGACAGAGACGGAGTAGCGTGCAAAGCAAGAGGCGCTCTCCCAGGGCGACGGGCGCTGTCGTTTGTGCAAGGGCCGCTCCTGGAGTGTACTCAAGGGCAAACCACAGCCAATAGCAGCACCGACGCGACGGAGGCGGTGTTGGCGGTAGCGTAGACGGAACCAGGGCACCAAACAAGTAAGGAGGCCGAAATGAGAACTCGCACTTTACCTTTCTTGACCGTTGTGACACTGTTGGCTTTGCTCTTGCCCCTGTCACCAGCGCCGTCTTTGCTGGCACGTCAGGAACCCCTGCCCTCCATTGAGGAAAGGCTTATGGGCCCCACGGCGGATACTTCCGCACCGGCGACTGTCGCCAATCTCGTCGCCGACACTGGCACTGCGGCTGGCACGGTTGATCTGAGTTGGATCGCGCCCGGCGATGATGCCACTACCGGTACTGCCTCTGCCTACATCGTGCGCTACAATACAACCACCATCACCGAGAGCAATTGGGGTACGTCCAGCAACGTAACCGGCGAGCCGGCCCCCAGCCCGGCCGGCAGCGTCGAGAGTATGACCGTGTCCGGGCTGTCGCCGGGCCAGACGTACCACTTTGCCATCAAGACGCAGGACGAAGTACCCAACACGTCGGGCATTTCGAATAGTCCCCGGGCCGCTGCCCAGGCTTCACCAAACACAGTGTATCTGCCCCTGGTCCTCTCGTCTGCCTCGAGTGTACCGGCCGTGATACCGGATACGACGGAGGTCCTGCCGGAGACAACCACTCAATATTTGTCCGAAGTCTCAGGTGATGGGGCTGTCTTTACCTTCACGCAATCAACGGCAGATCTGAACGGTCTGGCCCCGGGTGACGTTATGGTTGGCGATGCGACGACTAACGTGCCCAATGGTTTCTTGCGCAAAGTGACGTCCGTTTCATCAACCGGGGGGCAAGTTGTCGTTGAGACAGAGGCGACTACATTGGAAGAAGCCATTGAATCAGGATCGGCTCAAGTTAGCCACTCGCTTACTCCTGACCAGGTACAGGCCAGCACCCAACTGATGGGGGTCAGGCTAGCGACCGCAGCAGACTTGCAGGATGATTTCTATCTCAAGTTAGAGGATGTCGTGCTATATGATCACGATGGCAACCTGGACACCAAACATGATCAAATCCTTGCCAATGGGAGCATCCGTCTGAAACCTGACCTTGATTTTTCGTTGCGTGTACAGCATTTTGAGCTTCAAGAGCTTTCCTTTGTAGCAAGTGCAGAGGAAACTGCCAAGATTGAGATTGAGGCAAAGGCCGAACTCCCGGTTATTGATGAGAAGGTTGAGATCGCTCGCTACACGTTCAGTCCCGTCACAGTCATGGTGGGGCTGGTTCCCGTGGTGCTTGTGCCGGTTCTGACCGTCAACGTTGGTATTGATGGAAGTGTCTACGTTGGTTTGCGCTCTGAAGTGACGCAGCAGGTGACACTGAAAGCGGGTCTGCGCTATGCCGGTGGGGTGTGGAGACCAGTGAAGGATTTCTCCAATCAGTTCAACTACAGCGATCCACCTACGCTCATGCCCACAGCAGGCGTGGAGGCGAAAGGGTACGCCGGTGCGCAGATCGCGCTTCAGCTTTACGGCTTAGCCGGCCCCTATGCCGAGATCGATGCCTATCTAAAACTGGACGTGGATGCCGCCGAATCCCCATGGTGGACGCTGTATGGAGGGCTGGAAGTGCCCGTGGGCGTGAGGATGGAGGTCTTGGGCCGAGAATTGGCAGATTACGACATTGTTGCCATTGGCTATCGTCTGGCCCTGGCCCATGCGCAGGCAAACAACCCACCAAATCTGCCCTTTGCTCCCTATCCGGTTGATGACGCCACCAATCAAAGTGTGAACGTTGATCTAAGTTGGTCAGGAGACGACCCTGACGGCGACGCGGTGACCTACGATGTCTACTTTGAGGCGGGTGACAGTACACCCGATGTTCTTGTAGCGAACGATCAAACTGGCACGACTTACGATCCAGGGACGCTGAGTTCCAACACTCATTACTACTGGCGAATCGTGGCCCAAGACGAACACGGTGCCACCAACGCCGGGCCGGTGTGGGGCTTTAGCACGGGTTCTTCCACCAACAACCCACCCAACACCCCATCCAATCCGTCACCAGTAGACGGGGCCACGAATCAGAGCCTGAACGTTGACTTGAGTTGGACCGGCGGCGACCCTGACGGCGATGCAGTGACCTACGACGTCTATTTCGAGGCCAACGACGCCACGCCCGATGTCCTCGTCTCGGACGATCAGTCCGGCACGACTTACGATCCAGGGACGCTGAGCCCCAACACCCACTACTACTGGCAGATCGCAGCCAAAGATGCGCCCGGGGCGACGACCACAGGGCCGGTGTGGGACTTCACCACGGGAACAGGGGGCAGCCCTGACCCCGGCGAAATGATCCTCATCCCCGCCGGCACCTTCCAGATGGGCTGCGACAGCAGCAACCCAAGCGAGGTCTGCTACAGCAACGAACAACCGCTGCACACCGTCTACCTGGACGCTTACTATATTGACAAATACGAAGTGACCAACGCACAGTACGCTCAATGCGTGGCAGCCGGAGCCTGTGACCCGCCTCGTTACGACTATTCCTACACCCGCGACCCATATTACGGCAACCCGGCCTACGCCGACTACCCCGTGATTTACGTTTCGTGGTACAACGCCAACGACTACTGCACCTGGGCGGGCAAGCGTCTGCCCACCGAGGCCGAGTGGGAAAAGGCCGCCCGCGGCAGCAGCGACACGCGCATGTACCCCTGGGGGAACGAAGCCCCGACTGCTCGCGGGTGAACTACCGCCACTACAACGGCAGTTCCTACGAGTGTTGCGTGGGCGACACCAGCCAGGTGGGCGACTACGCCACCGGCGCCAGTCCCTACGGGGCGATGGATATGGCGGGCAACGTCTGGGAGTGGGTCAACGACTGGCATCAGAGCGACTACTACTCCGTCTCGCCGTACAGCAACCCGCCCGGCCCGGCGAGTGGGTCGCACAAGGTGTTGCGCGGCGGCGGTTGGAACCTCAATTGGTACAACGTCCGCGCGGCGCACCGCTACAGCCGCACGCCCTCCAACCGTTACAACCACGGCCTCGGGTTTCGGTGTGCTGGTGTTGCGCCAGGACAGTGAGTTTCTGGGCTGCTGTGTTCTGGACTTCTGATGGGGGGAGTCTGAGGGGGGCGCTTTTTGCCCCCCTCAGATCCGCGCGCCCTTCGGCCTGGCTCAGGGCAGGCAGCGCGGCCGCGGCGTTCTCCATTCTGCTACTTGCACCTTGTCTGGCAACAAGGTATAATACCGGCAGACCCAAAGCAGGCTTTTTCGAGGTGCAAAATGACTGTAACTATTCTCAGACGTCAGTTTATCACAGATACAGTGGGCAATCCAGTTGGCGTTATTTTGCCACTGGAAGAATTCGCACTCGTAGAGGAGATTCTCGAGCAGCGCTTCCCAGGCGTCGGTGAGGCTGGCAAACTCGACCAAATGAAACAGGCGGCCAATGACCCCCTCTTTATGGCAGATTTGCGCGAGACGATGTCGGCCTTTGCCGGGATTGACGCCGAATGGTGGGAGCGAACCCCGTGAGGTACCAATGGCATATTTTCCTGGCTGCACTTGATCCCACCAGGGGAGCAGAGCAATCTGGCAGACGTCCCGTGCTTGTCATCAGCCGGGAACAGATCAATCAACTGCTGCCCGTGGTCAACGTGATTCCCATGACCTCCCGCAAGTCCGCCGAGCGTGTCATTTACCCCAACGAAGTTCTGTTGCCATCTGGTGTCGCTGGTTTGAGAGTGGACTCTATTGCCTTGTGCTATCAAATTCGCACCCTGGATAAGAGCCGGCTGGAACGAGATTGGGGTAGATTGGATGACGTGAGCCTACGCCGAGAAATTCTCGAGGCCCTCCGGTTTCAATTAGAGATGTAGATAACGGGGCTGAGAGACAGCGCCAGGTCGTTCACGTCGTCCGCTCCCTCAAGTAAACGAAGCACTTCCCCATGCCCCATGGCTTCCCGCCACCGGATGGCGGCCGCTTCTCCCGCCTCGTCGTTGTCGGGCATGAACAGCACCTTCGCGGCCCGCGCCAGCATCCGGGCGTCCTGCCCCCTGATCGAGGTGCCCAGCGCGGCCACGGCCTGGTAGCCCTGCCATCTGCATCATCAAAGGGGCAGAGGATGCCGCCACGAGTAACCGGCGCGATACACGTGTATCTTGCGGTTTGACTGTTCCAGAAAAATAATTGTTCCAAATTCCGGCATGGTTCAGAATCCCGGGAAGTTAGATATACACTTTCAAACTAACAAGAAAATTTTTTCAGGCAATTTTTCGTGAAATGGGAGCGGGGACCCCAAAAACTGGCCCAAAACGTTGCAAAACTGGCTGAAAGGCGGCTTGGATAGCAGGGCTTTCAACCCAAAATCCAAATTGTCTAATGCCCTCTGATGGAAAGTGTCAAGTTAACTTGAACCATGCCCAAATTCCGACGATTGAAATCGTCGTCTGATACGGGAAGTGCGTTGAAAACGCACTAAATGAGGCCGTTTTAACCCGTTTTAACGGGTTTCGTAGTATCAGCGGGGTGTTTCAACGCCCCGCCTCAAGGCTGGCCTTGCCCAGTTTGGGATAATTTAAATTCTGGAATTCCCTAAGGCCCATTTCTGTCCTTTATGTGGACAGGAGGAGAGATGAACGCTGAGGGACACTGGCGCAGAGCGATTGAACTTGAGGCTTCCATTGACTTCCTGCTGACCAATCCGCAGAGTGAGTGACATCTGGCCGCGATTGTCGAGGCCGCATTCGGCGCAGCCCAACACCTGATTGCCTATGCTCTGGAGCAGAAGTACGGTGCTCGTCCTGACACTCACGCAGGGATGGGTAAGCAGTTGCGCGAACACGCTCACAACGACACTGCCGATCTGTTCGGACAACCGGATCAGTTGCGGATGGGACGCTGGTACGGCAGAAAGGTGTGGTATTATCGGGAATGAGGCACCATTCCGGCCCTCATTCTCTGCGATCAGCCGCTCTCAAAGTACGCCACACTCTCGATGTGGTACGTCTGCGGGAACATGTCTACCGGCTGCACCTCGACCAACCGGTAACCCGCGCGGGTCAGTCGCTTGGTATCGCGGGCCAGCGTGGCCGGGTCGCAGGAGACGTAGACGATCCGGCCGGGCCGACGGGCGACCAGCGCGTCGAGCGCGAAGCGGTCCATGCCAGCACGAGGCGGGTCCACCACCGCAGCGTCGAGGGACACTTCCAGGTCGGGAAGCACCGCCTCGACCGGGCCCTCGATGACCTCCACGTTGTCCAGGCCAGCGGTGTTCTCCAGCAGGTCGGCGACGGCGGCAGGAGCCACTTCGACGCCGATGACCAGCCCGGCGCGCTTGGCCAGGTGGGTGGTGAAGAGCCCCACGCCACAGTAACCGTCCAACACCGTCTCGTCCCCCCGCAGGTCGAGGTACTCTAACACCTGGCGCACCAGTTGGCCGGCCTGGGGGGTGTTGACCTGGAAGAAGGAGGGTGCGGAGATGCGATAGGTGCTGCCGGCGACGGTCTCTGTGATGTGGTTGTTGCCGATGAGATTGACGTGTATGCCGTCGGAGAGGAGCAGGACGCAGGAGACAGGCAGATCGCTCTCCAGTCTGGGCGGCAGGTCGTCCTCTGTCTCGAAGATGAGCATCTGATCGCCGGTGCCAGTGCCGGCGCGCAGGGAGAGGCGGAGGAGGCCGGGCAGGTCGAGGTCGAGCGTGGCGTAGAGATCAGATAGGAGCGGGTGGAGGATCGGACATTCGTCTACGGCGACGGACCGTTCTACCGAGGCTCCCTGGAAACCGAGCCCCCCGCCCGGTATGGGATGGAACTGGGCATGGTTGCGGTAGGCCCAGCCGGAACTGTCCGGGAGGGTGGAACGGACAGTGGGATCGGCAATGGAGCCGATGCGCGTGAGTTGGTCGGCCACGATCTCCGCCTTGAACCGCAGTTGGGCCTGGTAATCCACGTGTTGCCACTGGCAGCCGCCGCAGCCGGTCGGGCCGAAGTAAGGGCAGGGGGGCGGGACCCGGTCGGGGGAAGGCTCCAACACTTCGACCAGGCGGGCGAAGGCGTAGCGGCCTTTGTCCTGGGTGATCTCGACGCGCACGGTCTCCCCAGGCAGCGCGTAGGGGACGAAGATGACGCGCCCCTCGTGCCGTCCCAACGCCGCGCCGCCATGGGCGATACCGGTTAACTGAAGGGTGAATGTATCCATAATAGTTCCGAATTCTTACCACCCCCGCAGGGTGTAGTACTCGGCGACCATGCGTTGTAGCTCTGCCTCGCTCAATCTTTCACCGCTTGGCTGCAACCCCTCTCGCAAGAAACGGACTGGCAGGGTGTCGTCGGCCGGCGTCATCCCTTCTCGCAGGTTGTACTGGCGAATCGTGTCCGCGATGCGGGCCGACAGGTTCTGCAGCCCAACCTTGTCCAGTTCCAGGCCGGTCAGCCCCCGGATGATCACTGGCAGATCGTCCCAGCCGATCATGTCCCGATAGAAGCGGCACAGGATCAGTGTGTCGAACAGCGTGTGCCGGTCCTCAAAGTCGAGGACCACGTCCGCCTTCCCTTCTACCGAGGTGCGGTCCACCCAACCGGCCAATTCTGCCTTGTAGACCGTGGCTCGCAGGTGGCAGGCCCCCCGGTCCGAGACCGCGAAGGCCAGGCCCATCCCCTTGAGCGCCCGGGGATCGTAGCCGGAGGGCTCCAGCCCCTTGACATGAATTGCCAACTCCTCCAGCCCCAACTCTTGGCTGGCGGCACGCACCCCCTGAGCCAGCAATTCGCCAGGACCCTCCCGGCGGGCTATCTGGCCGATCAGCACGGCAATGCCGTCCACGTCTCCGTACTCCAGCCTGAGGTCCAGCGCGCCACGGCGCGAGGCTTCGATGGCGAAGGCGGCCACGTTGCCTGCGGTGATCGTGTCCAGCCCCAGCCGGTCGCAGATGTCGTTGAGGTAGAGGATCTCGGCCAGGTCGTCCACCCCGCACAGTCCGCCAAAGGCGAAGATCGTCTCGTACTCCGGTCCTTCCACCTGCAGCCCGGCGTGCCGTCCATCAGGGACCGTCGTGACCTTGCCACAGGCGAGGAAGCAGCGGTAGCAGGCTTTGGACCTGGGTTTGAACCTGTCCACCAGTTCCTCGGCGCTAATCTTCTTCCAGTGCGGGACAGTGCCCGTAGACCAGTAATAGCCGGGGAAAGCGCCAACGGCGTTGTTTATGGCCACCAGCATGGGGGTGCCGTAGGAACGATAAGCCTTGGCCCCGGCGTCGGTCTTCCCTCGCTCCCGCAGTTCTCTGTCGTAAGTCTTGACAGCCTCTGCATCGTAGAGAGGACAGGTCGCCTCTCCGTGGAACACAATGCCCTTGACCCGCTTGCTCCCCATGACCGCGCCCATACCGGTGCGCCCGGCCTGGCGGCCCCGGTCGTTGCCTACCAACGCGAAGGGAATCTGCTTTTCGCCGGCAGGGCCGATGACGATGCTCTTTGCTCCGCGCACGCCCGTGGCCGCTTCCAGTGCCTCCTCGGCCTGGTAGGTGTCCAGGCCCCAGAAAGATGTGGCATCGTGGAACGTGGCCCCCCTGTCGGTGATCTCCAGGTAGACTGGATGGTCGGCAGCCCCTTGCAGCAGGACAGCGTCGTAGCCGGTGGCTTTGATCTGAGGGGCCACGTACCCACCCGCGTAGGATTCGCCGAAGATGCCTGTCAGCGGCGACTTGGTGAAGAGACCGTACCGGCTGGCAGGAGCCAGGACGGTGCCCGTGGCTGGGCCGATAGCCAGGATGAGGGGGTTCTCGGGTGCCAGGGGGGCAACGCCCGCCGGACAGTTTTCCAGGAGAAGATGGGCGGCGAGCCCCTTCCCACCCAGGTAGCGGGTCAGGACGTCGTCGGGGATCGGTTCTGCGGTCCAGGTCCGCGTGGAGAGGTCCACCCGCAGGAGTTGGTTATAGAAGCCGTGCATTCTTACCTCCTTTTGTCGTTACTACTCAGGGGTACTCAGATTTACCTTCCCGAAAGCTCCAACGGGCCGAATTTTGTCAAGATTCTGGTCATGTGACAGATTTGGGTCTATGTGACAGTTGACTTTTAGCTTTCGGGAAGGTAGCCTGAGCAGTTACCTTTTGTCTTTTTGGACTTCTTAGTTCGCCGAGGGTCTCTGGCCGAGGCGTAGAGGGCTCGGTCGGGAGACCTTTGCCCATCAACTTGGGTAGTTACCCTCCTTTGCCTTTTCAGACTTTGGACTTCGAACGTCGTCTAGCCTCAACCTAATTGCAGGACATCTATCGTCCCCGACTCCATATCCATCACCAGCAGCCGCCGTCGCAGCGGTTCCTCCCGGCCCAGCAGTATCTTCACGACTTCCTGCGCCTCCCAGGCCGCCACCGCCATCGGTGTCGCAGCCGGAGTGCCCAATTGCGTCTCAAGTCCTTGCTCCGGGAGTTCGTTCCCTCCCCCATATAGACTGTCCAGACCAGGGTCGCCAGGGAAAATGGTCATCACCTGCCCCAGGAAGCCTGCGATGCTCCCATGCACCATCGGGATGCCCAGCGCTCGTGCCCCTTCCTGCAGAATCAGACGACTAGGCAAGCGATCAAGGCCATCCACGACCACGTCTGCCCCCTGCAAGAGCCGGGGCAGGTTTTCGCGGGTGAGCATCACCGCGTGGCCGATTACTTCTGTTGCGCCGTTGATCTCGGCCACGCGCCGTCGCGCGACCTGGACCTTACCCAGGCCCAGTCTCGCCTCACTGCTCAGGACTTGCCGGTTAAGGTTGTGCTCCTCAAAGACGTCACCATCGATCAGGATCAGACATCCCACCCCCATGCGTGCCAACGCCTCTACGACGTTCCCTCCCAGTCCTCCCAGCCCGACAATTGCCACTGTAGCCCGCAGAAGTTTGGCCTGTCCCTCCAGGCCAGCCGTGCCCATGTTTCGCAGGTAGCGCCAGGGGATGACATCCATCTCCAGCGCCGCCAGTTCCACCTCCCGAATCGGGCAACCGAACGCGGTGGCCAACTCGTGTACCTGCTGGAGGCGGATGATACGCGTGCCGCCTTTCACTTCCGCCAGTTCCTCAATCCGTCTGTGCAAGGTTTCCCTATCTGCTGTCATTCCTTGCCCCCAGTACCCGCAGGGCCCTCCGGAGTCCGCGATCGAACCTCATCGCTCCCGACCATCTCATTTTCATTGATCACTGGTGACTGCTCAGGCTCTTCCCAAAACAGGCACAAATAGCACACGGATACACACGAATGAAACGGGTTCTCACAGGTTTTTTGTCTTTATCTGCGTACATCCGTGTGGAAGTCGGCCAATTGTATAGCAATGAAGTGGTTGTGTCAACTACTCACAGAACCTGGACAAGAATAGGACGTATCTTCTCAATAAACTGGGGTTTGACAGATGAGAAACCGGGTTTTTCAGAAAAAACCCGGTTTCTTTCCCCGAATTTTTGAGCAGATACAATAGGACGCTGAATTGTCCTTCCGGCCATCACACCGGTTGACAAACTCTCCTTCCCCGGTGATAATAGCGTTATGCGCCGAATGAAACTGGCCCTGTGGGCCTTCTTCACGCTGGTCGCGGCCGCGTTGGCCTGCGATGTGCCCTCCAACCTGACTCCACTGCCGCTCTTTGCCACTGAGACTGCCACGCCCACACCAACTCCCACGTCTGCACCTACGCTCACGCCTACACTCATACCTACACCCACACCCACGCCTACCCCCACCCCCTCCCCTGGCGAACGGTTGTCCGACGCCGCGCGGGCGATGCAGAACGGCGACTACGAGACCGCCGCCGCAGTCTACCAGCGTCTGCTCACCCTCCCACTCGACGAGGAAACCGCCGCGCAAGCCCGGCTTGGGCTGGGCACTGCCTACCTGCGCGACGGGAACTACTCAGACGCCACTGACGCCTTTCGTGAATTCGTCGCTGCCCATTCCGACAGCGAGTTGGTCTCCGATGCCCGTTTCCTGCTGGCCGAAGCCCTGGTCGGCGCAGACAACCTGCTGGCGGCAGCCGATGAGTACCAGGCCCATCTTTCTGCTGGGACGGTCATCACTGCCTACGTGAACGAATCGCTGGGGGACACTCTCTACACGAGCGGCGCTTACACTTCCGCTGTCGAAGCCTACGGGGCTGCTATCGTGGATGCTCCCGACCGTTCCTTCGAGATCGGCGCGCGCGAGAAACTGGCCCTCCTCCACGTCGCCCTGGAGGATTACGCCGCCGCCGTCGCTCAGTACGACGCCATCCTGGAGGTGGAGTGGCCGCTTGATGTTGAATGGAGACGCGCCTACCGCGCCCGCATCGAGCATCAGGCCGCCGAGACGCTCATCCTGGCCGGAGAGACCGAGGCCGGCTACGACCGCCACCTGGCCGTCGTCGAGACGTACCCCGAAGCATACTACGCCTACCTCTCGCTGGTCGAACTGGTGGAGGCCGGCCGCCCGGTGGATGATTTTCTACGCGGCGTGGTGGACTACTATGGCGGAGCCTATGGCCCAGCGGTCGAGGCCCTCTATCGTTATATCCATGCCTACCCCGAGACCTATTCTAGCGACGCTCATTGGTACGCGGGCCTCTCATACCTGGATGCTGGCAGCCCCGATCTGGCTGCGAGCGAGTTCCAGACGCTGATCAAGACCTACCCGGAGAACAAACACGTGGGGGATGCCTGGATGGGCCTGGCCGAAGCGTACGCTGACGTGGATGACGTGGAAGCGGCTGTTGAGACCTATCGGCAGTTCGCTGAGGCCGCCTCCGGCCATCACCGTGCGCCAGAGGCGCTCTGGAAGGCGGCGCAACTCTTGGAGCGCACCGGTGACCGTTCGGCTGAGCACTCACGGCGAAGCCTGGAGGCTGCCGCTGAGGCCTACCTCGATTGCCAGGTTCGGTATCCCGATTCCGACTACGGCCCGCTATCTCTTTTCCGCAGCGGGCTGCAATCCTACCAACTGGACGAATGGATAGACGCCGCTGTTGCCTGGGATACGCTGGCCGCTACTTACCCCGACTCCCCCCACCGCTCCGCTGCTCTCCTCTGGCTGGGCAAACTCCGCCTGGCCCAGGGAGACACAGAGGCGGCAGGGGCCGCCTTTGAGGAGGCCAGCGCCGCTAACCCTCTCGGTTACTATGGCCTGCGCGCCGCCGACCTGGCTGCTGCTCAGCTTTCCCTGTTCTTCCCGCCCACCCGATACGTGCCCGACCAGGATACGACCGCCCTCCAGACCGAGGCGGAGGACTGGCTGACCCAGTGGTTAGAGTTGGACACTGCCACATCGCTGAACGAACTCAGCCCTGATCTTGCCGCTGACCCTCGCCTCCAGCGTGGCCTGGAACTGTGGCGGCTGGGCCACTTCGAGGAGGCCAAGTGGGAACTGGAGGCTCTTCGCGACGCCACCCAATCGGACGCGCTGGCCCAGTACCAACTGGCACTGAAGTTCCGCGACATTGGTCTTTACCGTTCCTCCATCCTCTGCGTCATGCGAGTCGTGCAACTCTCCCCTGCGGCCACTGCACTTGAGGCCCCTGCCTTCATCGCTCGCCTGATCTACCCCACCTATTACGAAGACCTGGTGCTGTTGAACGGACGCGAGAGCGGGCTCGCCCCGCTTCTCGTCTTCGCCCTCATCCGGCAGGAGAGTCTCTTCGAGAGCGTTGCTACTTCTACCACCAGCGCTCACGGGCTGATGCAGGTGATACCCCCCACCGGCGCGCAGATCGCCGCCGAGTTGGGCTGGCCGCCGGACTACGAGACTGCTGACCTGTACCGTCCCTACGTCAGCCTGCGTTTTGGCACTTATTACCTGGCGCAGCAACGCGACCGCTTCGACGGTCGCGTAGACGTGGCGCTGGCGGCCTACAACGGCGGTCCGTTCCGCGCCGAGCGCTGGCTGGAGAGTGCTGGTGACGACCCTGACTTGTTCCTCGAACTCATCACCCTGCGCGAACCGCGCCTTTACCTTCAGCGCATCAAAGAGCATTTTGTCGCATATAAGACACTGTACGGGCTGCCGGAAGATTCGAGCACGGATTAAACGTGATGCGGTTCAATTGCAAAGTAGAGTCATACGACGACCTCCACCAAGCCCAGTTGTATGGCTAGCCGGGTCAGACCAGCCACGTCGTGGATGCTCAGTTTGTTCATCAGATTGGCACGGTGTGTCTCGACAGTGCGCACGCTGATGTCCAGTCGGAGCGCGATTGCCTGGTTGGTATGTCCTTCGGTGACGAGTTGGAACACCTCGCGTTCGCGCGGTGTCAACCTGTCGTATGGCGTCTTTCTTTCCTCGGGAGATATGCCCTGGAGAAAGCGGGTGACGAGAGTGTGCGAGACAGCAGGGCTGAGGAATACATCGCCGCGCTGGGCTGCGCGGATGGCCATCAACAACTCGACGCCCAGCGAACGCTTGAGCAGGTAGCCAGACGCGCCAGCCTGCAGTGCACGCAGAACGAATTCCTCCTCTTCGTGTACCGAAAGCATGAGCACCCGTACCTCTGGCAACCGTGGTCGGACGCGGCGCAATACCTCCAGTCCGTTCAGGCCCGGCATAGTGATGTCCATCAACACGATGTCGGGCCGGAGGTCTTCGACCATGTGGAGAGCCTCCAATCCGTCGGCGGCCTCTCCCACGATCTCAATGCCCGGCTGTCGCTCCAGCAACGCCCGTATGCCCTGGCGCACCAGGTGGTGATCTTCGGCCAATAGTATGCGAACTGCGGTCATCGGGATGGCCTCACTCACGCTCCGATAACGGTAACTCGACCGTAATCGTGGTCCCTTGCCCGGGCTTTGATCTGACACGCGCCTTGCCGCCCAGGAGGGCAGCGCGCTCCTGCAGGCCCACCAGGCCAAAGTGCCTCTCAGCCGAGCCTGTCCGCAAGACAACAGCGGTGTCGAAGCCACAGCCGTTGTCTGTCACCTGCATGCGCACATGCTGGCCCTCACATGCTATCTCAACGGAGACCTTGCTGGCGGAGGCGTGGCGCGCGACGTTGGTCAGTGCCTCCTGGACAATGCGGTACACCGCCGTAGCCTGGGGGTCAGCCAGCCGTTTGGGAAGCAAGGCCTTGCGGAAAGTAACCTTTATGCCGGTCTGGTGCTGATAACGCTCAATATGCCATTCGAGAGCCGCTGATAGTCCCAGTTCGTCCAGCGCTGCCGGTCGCAGATCGAGTGACAGTTTGCGCACCACGTCCATCGTCTCGTCAAGCAGGTCCACGTTTTCGAGCGCCCGTTCTCGCAGATCGGCTGGTTCAGCGGGCAGGTCTGCCGCCAACATCTCCTGACTGAGTTTGGCGCCGGTCAGCAACTGCCCCACCTCATCGTGCAGTTCGCGGGCGATGCGGCGTCGTTCCTCTTCCTGGGCCTGTACTATCCGCGCAGCCAGTTCTTCAGCCTGTGCGCGTGCGGCGTCTACCTCCGTGAATAGGCGGGCCGCGTCGATCGCCGCGGCGGCCTGGGCCGCCAGTGTGCTCAACAGACGCATGTCACCACCAGTGAAAACATCAGTAGTGGAAAAATTATCTACACACAGCACGCCGATGGAGCGACCTTTGCTCACTAAGGGCACAGCCATCATTGAGCGAATCACTCTCGCCGTCGGTAGACCCACGTTATAGAAATAGGGGTCAGTGGCGGTGTCCTCCACGATCCACGGCTCTCCGGTAGCAAAACAATGACCGGAGACGCTTCTATCAGGCAGCAGGCGCATCTGTGCCAACTCCTGTTTGGAATACCCTATGCCAGTCTGGGTCACCAGTGCATTGCGCTCCTCATCGTGGAGTTGAATGGTGCCTCTTTCTGCGTGCGAGAGCATAGCGACGGCCGCCTCGACCACGAAGTTAAGCAATTGTTCCACGTCAATCACGCCTGTAAGCACCTGCCCGGCGTGGTAGAGGGCGCTGATTTCCTCCATCCGCTGCGTCAGACTCCCATACAACTGTGCATTGTCTATCGCGGCGGCGGCCGCTGGCGCGATGGCACGAGCGAAGGCGAGTTCCTCATCGGTGAAGAAGCGTGGGTTCTCGAAAGCGCGCAGGTGCAGCACACCTACCGGTCTGCCCTTGGCGATCAATGGCACTTCCACCACACTGCGGATGTTCAGCGTTCGTGCCTCATCTTGTTTCTCCTTGGAGATGTGGGGGGCGTTCCACAGGTCGGGCTCGCAGACCAATCGGCCGGTGTCCAGGGCGCGGCTCGAATACGGGTGTTGATCCCGGGTACGCCGATCCCCTATCCGTCCTATTTGATGTGCCGGATTGTCGTAGTGCTGCGCTCGGATCTCAAGTGTCTGCGTGGCGGCATCGTAGGACGAGAAAGACACGCTGGCCAGGTTGAATTTCTTCTGTATCACGTCCAGCACATGGTCCAATACCTCGTCCAGATCCAGCGTGCCCGAGAGCACTTGTCCTGCTTCTACCAGGGCTTGCAGTTCCCAGTTACGCCGTTCCAGCGCCTGTTGCATCTGTCGGAATTCGGCCAGGTCAATGCCGATGCTGACGATTGCCACCACGTTTCCGGCCTCATCCTTGATGCTGGTGTTGGTCCAGGTGATCCAGCGCTCGTGGCCATCTCTGGTCAGCCACGGATTCTCGTGCTTACTGGGCAGCACGTCGGCCTGCAGTCTGGCGAAGACTTCCTGTATCTCTGAGACGAACTGTTCGGGGATCAGGAACTCCCATATCACGCGTCCGATCGCTTCGTCTGCACCGTAGCCCGTGAGTTTCTCGCACGCCTGGTTGAACATGGTGATGCGTCCATCGGTGTCCAGCCCCACGACCAGTGCCGGGGTGGTTTCGATGATGCTCTGGGAGAGTGTGCGCTCGCGACGCAACGCCTCTTCGGCCTGCTTGCGCTGCGTGATGTCCTCCATAACGCCCTCGTAGTACAACACCCGGCCGTCGGAATCGCGGACGGCCCGGGCACTATCCTGCACCCAGATGGTTGTTCCGTCGCAACGGCGCAGTTGCGCTTCGAACTCGTGCACGACCCCTTCGTGCTCCATCATAGCCTGCCATCGCCGGCGATCCTCGGTATTCGCGTACACATCGGCCGCGTTGACTGCCAGCAGGGCCTCCCGGTCCGGGTAACCCAGCATTTGCACCAAGGCGGGGTTGGCGTCGAGGGCCTGTCCCTCTGGCGCGGTTCGGTATATTCCCACGGGCATGCCGTCGAAGAGGCCCCGGTAGCGTGCTTCGGTTTCTCTCAGTGCCTGGCACTGCTGGGCCCGTTTCAGGGCTGACCGTGCCACGATTGGCAGGCGGGCGAAGTGCTGGGGCGATTTGAGGACGTAGTCGTCCAGGCCGGCCTCCATCGCCTCCAGGGCGATTTCCTCAGCCTTGGTGTCCGCGAGCATAATCACCGGGCACTCAGGCCAGCGGGCCTTGACCGCGCGCAGAACTTCCAGGCCGTCCGCCCACTGGAGTCGGTAGTCGGTGAGCACCAAGTCGAAGTTGCCCCCCTCCAGGGCCTGGGAAAACTCTTCTGCCCCGGTGATCTGCTCCACCTGGAGATCAGGAATCTCACAGCGCAGTTCGCGCATGGCCAGGATGCGGTCTTCTGGACTATTGTCAATGAAGAGAACGCGCAAAGTATTACTCATAACCTCTCGTCTCTCTGGTTCAATCGCATAGCCGTAACTACCCAAGCCAGACCTGACACGTTTCCGAGAGAGCTCTTACGTCAAAGAATCTGTCCGTCTGCAAGTGTACTTGTCTCGAGAAACGGTTGCAAAAACCTGTCAGGTCTTGAGTAGTTATGCGTAGCCCTACTATACCGCGTATTGCACGAGTTGTCCATGGGACATTTACCCATTATGGGCATAAACACGCCCCATCTTTGGGCGTTTTTGTTCTCATGCCCTTTGCCATTCACGGCGGCACGTCATCGCCGGGCCACCCGGCGGTGTAGAAGGTCAGGTACTCGGCGACGTTCGCTTCCCACAGCCCGTTCTCGTGGTTGCCAGGGTGTACGACAAACTCGTGGGCGATGTCCTGTGCCTCCAGTGTCTGGTGTAGCGTCTGAGTGGCCTCCCGCGCCCAGTCCGAGTCGCCAGCGTCCAGGTAGATGCGTAACGTTGCCACGCCGGGCTCTCGCAGGAGATAGAACGGGTCGTAAACCGGCGGGGCCAGGTTGACCGAAAGGGCCGGGCTGTGCGCTCCCACTGTCGCAAAGAGATTGGGGTGGCGGAAGCCGATCTCCAGTGCCCAGACTCCGCCTCGCGATATACCGCCGATGGCCCGCCCCTCCCGATTCGCCCAGGTGCGGTGGGTCGCGTCCACGTGGGGGATCAGGTCGTTGACGATCTGGCTCTCGAAGGAGTGGTCGCCGCCGCTGGTGTTGACGTATAGTCTCTCGGGGCCTCCCGGCAGAACAATGATGAAGGGTGGCAGACTCCCGGCCCCGATGCCAGTATCGGCGGCCTCGTCGGCCCCCAGGATGTCCCAGTGAGTCTCGTCGTAGGGCCAGCCGTGGAGCAGGTAGAGCACTGGGTAGTGCCGGCTGGTCTGGCCGTAGCAGGGCGGCAGATAGATGCGGTAGGGCTGTTCATCCCCAGCCGTCTGGCTGAAGTAGGCAAGTTCCCTCACCTGGCCTGTGGTCTCGCTGCAGGCTAGTGTAGGGGTAGGGGTGGGAGTCGGTATAGGAGTGTGTGTAGGGGTGGAGGTGGGGGTGAGCGTGGAAGTAGGTGGGGAAGCGAGTGTTGGCGTGAGCGTGGAAGTGGGTGTGGGGGTTGGAGGCATGGGTTCTGGCAAGGGCCGTACCAGCACCCACAGTGCGGCCAGGATTGCTAACGCGGCCACTGCCAGCCCGCGCAGCAGCCATGCCCTCCATCTCATCTGCTCATTCCTCGCCTACTTCTCTACCCCAAGCCTCTTCCGCGTATAGGGAATCAGCCCTCCCGCCGCGAAGATGCCCATCACCGCCTCCGGCAGTGGTGGGAAGGTGAAGACGTTCTGGCCAGTCTCTGACCGAGCCAGGTGAATCTCCCCCGCCTCCAGGTCCACTTCGACCTCATCGTCACTCTCCAACGCCTCTACTGCCTCCGGGCAGGTGATGGCCGGGAGAGCGTTATTGATGCAGTTGCGGTAGTAGATGCGGGCGAATGATTTGGCGATGATCGCTCCCACTCCCTTCGCCACCAGGCAGGTCACCGCCTGCTCGCGGGAACTGCCGCAGCCGAAGTTCTTGCCCGCCACGATCACGTCGCCCGGTTGTACCCGCATGCGGAACTCTGGATCCAGGTCCTCCAGCGCGTGTTCTCCCATCTCATCTGGGTCACTCACGGTATAGGTGTACTTGCCTGGGAAGATGACGTCGGTGTTGATGTCGTCGCCATACTTCCAGACTTTACCATTGATGCTCACGTTAATATGCTCCTATCACAGGGAGGAGTATATATGTGAGTATGTGAAGTGGTGAGGCTCCTCATTCGCTCGTTTGCTTCTTCCTCATCTACTCGTCTACTCTTCCCTCATCTGCTTACTACCCAAGTCACATGGGTGCACAATCTCCCCCGCCACCGCACTCGCTGCCACCACCAGCGGACTGGCCAGGTAGACATCGCTCTCTTTAGTACCCATCCGCCCGCGGAAGTTACGATTTGCGGTGCTGATCGTGACTTCCCCTTCGGCAGGAACGCCCATGTGATTGCCCATGCACGGCCCGCAGCCAGGGCTCTCGATCACCGCGCCCACCTCGACGAAGGTGCGCAAGATACCTGCGTCGAGCGCGTCCAGGTACACCTCCGATGAGGCCGGGATGACGATCAACCGCACGCCTGGCGCGACGTTGCGCCCTTCCAGCACCTCCGCCGCTGCGCCCAGGTCGCTCAGCCGCCCGTTGGTGCAGGTGCCCAGGAATGCCTGGTCAATGCGCGTACCTGCCACCTCTCGCAGCGGCACCACGTTGTCCACCGTGTGCGGCCTGGCGACCACCGGCTCAATCGTTTCCGCGTCGTACTCGACCACGTGGGCGTACTCTGCATCGGGATCGGGGTAGACTGGATCATAGGGCCACTGCGCTCGATCCTCCAGCCAGGCGAAGGTTACATCGTCAGGCGGGATGTATCCATTCTTGGCCCCCATCTCCGCCATCAGGTTGGAGATGACTATGCGGCTCTCCTGATCCAACGCCGTCACCCCTTCCCCGTGCCACTCGACTGACTGGTAGAGACCGCCATCGGCCCCCAGATTGCCGACGACGTGCAACGCCAGGTCCTTGGAGGTGACTCCCTCGCGCAGCCGTCCGTGAACGACGATCTTGAGGCTCTCCGGCACGCGCAGCCAGATACGGGCCGTCGCCATAATCACCGCCATCTCGCTGCGCCCGATACCGGCTGCGAAGGCTCCAAACGCCCCGGCGGTGGGGGTGTGCGAATCGGAGCCGACGATCAGCGCACCTGGCAGTGCGAACCCCTCCTCGGCCAGCACCTGGTGACAGACCCCGCGCCCCACGTCGTAGAAGTGCGCGATCCCCTGTTCCGCCACAAACTGGCGGATGGCTTTGTGGTTCTGTGCGTGTTTCGTCGTGGGGGCCGGGCAGGCATGGTCGAGTACCACCACGTGGATGTCGGGCCGCGCCACGCGCGTCACCCCGATCTTGCGGAAGATCCCCGCGATAGGGGCGGTGTTGTCGTGGCTGAGCGCTACGTCGGGCGTGACCTCGACGATCTGCCCAGGCACGACTTCGGCCAGGCCAGCCTTTTGAGCCAAGATCTTCTCGGCAAACGTGTGACTCATCGCAGCCTCCTCATACAAGTTTAACGGGGTGTATTGTACCCCATCGGTCTTTGGCTGGCAAGCGGCGGTGCAAGAGGGGGAGAACATGGCAGTTCTGAGGATACCTGGAGGCTCGCGGGTGTTGTTGGAGATTCTGCGCTTGCCCTAGCCGCCCAACGTCTGCAGCGCCTGCGTCAGCACGTTTATCCCCCGGCGGAATTCTTTGATCTCAATGTGCTCCTCCGGCGTGTGATCCAGGGACGAATCGCCCGGCCCGTAGGCCACGATAGGGCAGCCCCACGCCGGGCCGACGACATTCATGTTCGAGGTGCCTGTCTTTAGCTTGAACCGTGGTCGCCCGCCCTCGGTACGGATGGCCCGTAAGCGTAGGTCACCAATTGATGCCAGAAGCTCACCGCATTCTCTGCTGGCCCCGGTCGCTCGCCAGCACTGTGCCCACCTGGTTGCACTAGCCGGTAGTCCACGGTCAACATGCCCTTGTAGCCCACGGTCGTAGTCCACCCCTCGCTCCTGCAAGGCAGCGAAGAGCATTTTCTCCTCGACTCGCACCCGGGAGCGCAGCACGCCGATCCTCATCGCCTATTCACCCCAGTCTTCTTCTACCTCAGGGGCCAACTCGAGCGTGATGGGATCCAGGCCCAGCACCTCCAACTCGCCCCCGCAGTCAGGGCAGACCACGATCTCTCCCTCTTCTACATCGGGAGCCAGGTCTAGTTCCCCACCACATTCTGGACATGTAGCCATGATAACCTCCTTAGTCTGTAGTCTGACGGTATTACTATTCTCATTGCTCTGGCTTCCGTAACCAGCCTGTAACCCGGCTGTAACGGTGTTCCACCTGGGGGTCAGTATAATGGAAGTAATCCTTGAAAATTATATTCTTGTTGTTGTGGGGGGTAGCACTACCCTGCCTGAGAGCCAGTATAACAGAGACGAGATGAAAGGTATCCGGCTATGGCCACAACTATTATTGCCATCAGTAATCAAAAGGGTGGAGTGGCCAAGACCACCACTTGCCTATCTTTGGGAGCCTGTCTGGCCGAGATGGGACAACTTGTCCTGCTCATTGACATGGACCCCCAGGCCAACCTCACTCTCTCAATGGGATTGAGGCCCGAGAAACTGTCCCACACAGTGGAGGATGCTCTCCTGGGGGGAGATTCGCTGGTGAGCGTGAGTCGCGAGAGCCCGGTATTCGGCCTGGACATCGTTCCCTCCAATCGGGGGCTGGTTGTGCTCGACAAAATACTCTACGGGCGAAAGCGCTATGAATTCTATTTGAAGAATGGCCTGGGTGCGATGGGCGGGGATTTCTACGATGTTGTTCTAATTGACTGTCCGCCCTCCTTTGGCACGTTAACTCTCAACGCCCTGACCGCGGCAGACTTGCTCATCATCCCTGTCCAGTGTGAGTACTACGCTGCGTATTCGCTGCGCCAGATGGTGGAGGTGGTGAAACTGGTGCGGGAGAGAACTAACCCGCGCTTGACCTATCACGTGTTGGTGACGATGTACGACCGTCGCAATAAGATCTGTCGGCTCATACTTGAGCAGATGCGGAAGGGGCTCAGCAGGGCGCTCTTCAAGACCATTATCGAGGTGGATACCAAGTTGAGGGAGAGCCCGGCGTTTGGTCAACCGATCACGCTTTATGCATCGCGTACCCGGAGCGCTCAACAGTACCGTGCGCTCGCCCAGGAGTTGATGAATCATGGCGGCCCAGGATCTTAGAAACCAACTTGAGGGTCTGTTCTCCGATCTTGAAGACTCTACAAGCGCTGAGCAAGGCGGGCCTGTACTTCTGAAAGGCGCCAGGGGGACCATTGCCACGCGCAGATGGGCGGGGAAACAGTGGGCCGTATTCCGCGCCCTGGTGGAGAATGCCGCCAGCGCTATCTTTATAGGTGACCTGCAGGGCAACCAAATCTACAGCAACCGTGCCTGCTGCGAACTCTTCGGCTACGACTACGGGAGCCAGGAAATGGACGGCTTGCCGCTGGTCAGTTTCTGGCCCGAAGAGGACATCCTCACTCTCGCTGACCAGGTGCTTCCGCAGGCCATGACCGGCGGTTGGAGTGACGAAGTGCGACAGAAGCGCAGAGACGGCACCCTGTTCGATGCCCATCTGACCGTCTTCCCTGTGCTGGATGAGAAGGATCAACCCATCAGCATCGCCGTCATCGTCCGCGACGTCGCCGAGTGCAGAGTAGAAAACTCCCGACTGTTCGAGCAGACCCAGGCTGTGCCGGAGGCGGCAGACGTTACTCGCTGGCTGCACGCGCGCGAGCGGCGGGTTGAGTTAGCGCCCGCCCAGGCCACCACCAGCCATGAACGTACCCGGCCGGGTGTGGCACTTCTTGGCACCGTTGGACTGAAGAATCGCCTGCAAAACCGCCGCGCCTACGCGGTGCTGCAACAGACATGGCAACGTGTGGCCGCTCTGCTGAAACGTTCCCGACGTCGCTGGATGGTATGCCGGGCAGTCGGGGCGGGGGGAGTGTTCTTGCTGGGAGCGCTGGTCGGGTGGATCGTCGGTCCCCCGGTGCAGGTGGAGTCCCCGGCCCTGGCAGCCCAGGTTCTGAATTCTTCCAGCCCCCATGCGCCAGCCGTCACCGGCGTTCCCCTCCTACCGACGGTACCCAGTCCTACCCTTTGCCCAACTCACACGCCCTCGCCCACCGTTGCCCCATCGCCAACCTCCAGCCTGATGTCAACATCTACTCCTGCTCCCACTTTTACCCCATCACCAACTCCCAGCCCGATGCCGACATCCACTCCTCCGCCCGCCGCTCTGATCGTTCCACTCCCTTTCCCTACCCCTGGTTTGACCATCGTTTCCACTATCTCTTATACACTTCCAATACCCACCCCTGTCCAGCCTGTCCCTATAGCCGCTGATGTCATCAACATCGCCGTCCTGGGCAGCGACCAACGACCGGATTGGTCGGAGTGGCACACCGATGTTATCCACGTCGTGTCCATCCAACCCGGCCGGGGAGCGGTGTCCGTCATCTCTATCCCGCGCGATCTCTATCTGTACATCCCCGACTTCTGGATGAGCCGGATCAATTTCGCCGATTTCTACGGGGAGACCTATGGCTACGAGGGGGGCGGGCCGGCGCTGGTGCGGGACACGCTACTCTACAACCTGGGCATCCGGGTGGACCATTACGTCCGCACCAACTTCGATGGTCTGATCGGCGTCGTGGACACGTTGGGTGGTGTGGATATTCCTGTCCACTGTCGCCTCAGCGACTACTGGCCTTACCCGGATGAGAACGGGGAGTACCACTTCCTGACCATGGAACCGGGAATACGCCACATGGACGGGGAGACCGCCCTCTGGTACGCCCGCTCACGGAAGACCAGCAGTGTTTTTTCCCGCGAGCGACGCCAGCACCAGGTACTTCAGGCTATCTGGCACAAGGCGCGGGACACGAGGACGCTTTCCCAGGTCCCGAACCTGTGGAGGCAAGGGCAGGACATGGTGATGACAGACCTGAAGTTGACCGACATCCTGGAACTGGCCCCGCTCGTTTTCCTGGTTCAGGACCAGAACGTGCGCTTCTACAACATCGGCCCGGACGAGGTGATCCCGTGGACGACGCCCTACGGTGGGGGCGTATTCCTCCCTCGTTGGGAGAGAATTCAGCCCATCGTGGTGGAGATGATGTCACCCATCCCTGAGGCTCGCGTGAATCGCACCTACATGCTGGCCGAAGTGTGGAATGGAACTCCGAACCAGGACTGGGACCTGCTGGCGGTGGACCGGCTGTATCGGGCTGGGTTCCCGGCAGTGACCGGCGAGCCGGACCGGCGGGACTACACTGAAACTCAGTTGGTCGTCTTCGGCAGTCAGGCCAAGGGCACCGGGGTGGGTCACCTGCAGCAGGTGTTTGGCCTCTCGGATGACCAGGTGACCTACCAGCCGGGCGGGTCCTCCGAGTTTGGCTTTCGCCTGATCCTGGGTGCCGATTATCAGACCTGTCCCGAACCTTAGCCCCTATCTGCCTTCCCCCAAGTGATAGATGCGCTCGGTTGGTCGGCTTCATGTTCCGGCAGAGAGTTGAGCTGTTCACCTCCCAGGGCCTCCACTGCCCGACGTACGGTTGTCAGGTCTGGGTCGCGCAGGACGCCGGCAGGGGCGCACCGGTTACCTATGGCGATGGTCACGGTGCCCTCCTGGCAGGGAATGACCAGGTCTACCGTGTACTCTGCGCCACCCTCCCGTATCTCAAACTCCCGCTCCGGCCAGAAGCCCTCTTCTTTGAGGGTGACGTAGAGGCCGTCAGCACCGGAGGCGTAGAGGTCGTTGACCTCCTCGGCGGCAGTGAAGCGATCCCAGGAGGTCTCAATGAACGTAATTCTCCGCCAGCGCAGGCTGGGGATGGGCTGCTCCAGTTGCATCAGCGGCCCCAGTTGGAGTTTGTAGTACGCTTCGTCGGCCCGGGGATGGTCAGGCTCGTCGGGAAACAGGTCGCGGCGGCGGGCCAGTTCATAGCCGCGCACAGGGCTGTACCAGCGGATGGACCACTTCTCGTCGCCGAACGCTTTGGTGAAGTAGAAGGCCAGCGCGGCCGCCTCGGTGGTGCTCGGTGGTGCATACTTTTGAGGGATGCGGTACCAACCCTCGTCCCGCGCGACCTCAAAGTCGCGCCGGTTGTTCATGATGGCGACGAGGATACGGTCGGATGAATGGAACATTTCGCTTCGCTCCTCACCGAGTCACCAAGCCACCAAGCCTTCTCAACACCCGCTCCGGCGTCAGCGGCAATTCGTCGAACCACACCCCCGTGGCGTCGTGGACGGCGGCGACCAGCGCCGGGGCCAATGGGATGAAGGGCATCTCCCCCATCCCCCGCGCACCCCATGGCCCGCGCGGGTCGGGCCGCTCAATGATGATGGACTTGACTTGTTCAGGCACGTCGGTGATGGTGGGAATCAGGTAGGTGCTGAGACTCGGTGTCAGCACCTGCCCCTCTGTAGTGATGAAATTCTCACACGTGACCCAGCCCACCGCTTGCACCACGCCCCCCTCAATCTGTCCCTCGACCTGTTGCGGGTTGATCGCCTTGCCTACATCGTCGGCGCAGACAAGGCGTAGAATTCGCAACTCGCCGGTCTCAGTGTCCACCTCCACCTCGACCGCCTCTGCCACGTAGCCATAGGCGAAGTTGGGGACGCCATAGCCGGTCTGCGGGTCGAAGGGGGTGGTCTTAGGGGCCAGGTAGATATACTCGGCGACGGCGGGCCGCTTCTCCGCTTGCCAGCACTTCATTGCCTCTGCTGCAGCGCCCTGGATGGCGTTGCCAGCCATGAAGGTCATGCGCGAGGCGGAGACAGAGCCGGAATTGCCGGGGCTGGTACCGGTGTCCGAACCGATCAGGTGCACCCGCTCCAATGGCAGGTTCAGTGCTTCGGCCGCCATCTGGCGGATGACGGTGTGGCTGCCCTGTCCCACCTCGGCGCTGCCGATGTAGACCACGACCTCTTCAATCTCCGCTCCGCCCTGCAATTCGACCTTCGCCCAGCAGTTATCCTGGTAGCCGAAGGAGAAGCCGATGTTCTTGAAAGCGGCAGCGAGGCCGATGCCACTGCGATTTGCCGATTTGCCGATTTGCCGATTTGCCGGTTTCTTCCAGCCCTGGTCAGTCCTTTGCCAGCCAGCAGCACGGGCACATCTCTCGGTCACCTCCACCAGACCCACACCGCCGGGCAGGGGAGTACCCATCGCGGTCAGGCTCCCCTCGCGCAGCAGGTTCTTCAGCCGCAGTTCTACCGGGTCCATCCCCAGCGCCTGGGCGAGTTTGTTCATCTGCATCTCGGCAGCGAAGATGCCTTGCGGCGCGCCGAAGCCACGGAAGGCCCCGCTGGGCAGGTTGTTGGTGTAGACCCCATCTACGTCTACTTTGACGTTGGGAATCTCGTAGGGACCGGTGCAGGTTACGGTGGCGTTACCGAGAACCTTGTTGGTGGTGTAGCAATAGGCCCCGCCGTCGGCCACCATCCGCACCTCCGCCGCGACCAGTTTGCCCTCGCGGGTGGCCCCCCACTTGCAGTGGAGCCAGGCAGGATGGCGCTTGCAATGGCCCAGGATGGATTCCTCCCGGCTCCAGACGATCTTAACCGGGCGCTGCAACTTCCAGGCCGCCAGCGCCAGCACGATTTGCACCGACATATCCTCCCGCCCACCGAAGGCCCCGCCGATGGCCGGGTAGATCACCCGCACCTGCTCGGGCGGGAGGTTCAGCGCGTGGGCGACTTCCTGTTGATCCTCCCACGTCCACTGCCCCGCTACCACCACTGTCACCCGGCCCTCGTCGTCCACGTAGGCCAGGCCCGCCTCAGGCTGGAGGTAGGCATGCTCCTGGGACGGAGTGCGGTACTCGCTCTCAACAGTTACGTCGGCACTGGCCCAACCGGCCTCCAGATCCCCTTTACGGATCTGATGGTGGCAGATGAGGTTCCCCTCGCTGCTTAGTTCAGGATGGATGGGGTTGGGCTGCCGGTGGGGGTGGAGTTGGGGCGCGTTCGGTCTGAGGGCCTCGAAGGGATCAGTGAGAACGGGTAGGTCTTCGTACTCGACGCGGATCAGGTCGCGTGCACGAGCGGCGGCGTGCTCGGTGTCGGCCACCACCAGTGCCACCTGGTCTCCAACGAAGCGCGCCACGTCGGCACCGGGCTTGGAGGAGCCAGGGCCGCAGAGCACTGGCTGGTCTGGCGTCTGCAGACCGTACTCATTGACCGGCACGTCTTTGGCGGTGAAGATGGCGACGACACCGGGTACAACCCCCGCCTCCAACGTATCAATTTCCAGGATGCGGGCGTGGGGTCTTCCGGCGAAAAGGATTTTGGCGTGGAGCATGCCCTCCATTGCCACATCGCCGGGGTATTTTGCCTCCCCGGTCACCTTGGCGCGGGCGTCCACGCGGGTGATTGATTGGCCGATGGTGTGTGTCATAGGTACTCCCAATATCAGACGACTTGTCACTTCCGGGAGATCAGCGCGCACTCCTGGTGCAGAATACGCCGCAGGATGGCGACGGTGGCAGCGTAGGTGGGGTCCATCCCGAAGTAGGAGAGGTGCTGCGCCCCCAGGTTCTTGCCCTTACTGAAGGGCGTGTCGGAACCGTAGTGGATAATGCCGATGTCGAAGGGAATGGGGTAAAGATTGACGATCTCGTTCCTGGGATAGCGGCGTGGGCGCAGCGCCTCGTATACCGCCGAAAGGCAGGGCCCGGCTTCCATCTCGATATCGGTGTATCCCTCGCGGTAGAACACGTCCATGTAACGCCGGTTCTGCAGGAAGGTGCCACGCACACTGATGGCCTTCTGATTGTCGAGCACTGCGCCGTAGACCAGGTGGGGGCGCACGTGTGCGGCGGTGAACGGGTTGTTGAAGAGGTAGGTGTTGCGGGAGTGCTCGTCGTGCACGACGTTGGGGATCATCACGTCGCCGATGCGTCCGTTGAGGGTGGCCGCCTTGCCCAGGCTGTAGACTCCCCGGAACGAGTCCACGCTGGCGGCGACCTGGGAGAGGATGTGGTAGGCCCCCATCCCCAGCGGATAGTCGATGTTGAGGATGATTGCCTCGCTTTCGGCGATGTGTTCGATGCCGGGGATGCGCAGGCGGGGATCGAGCCAGTCGGTCCGCAGGCCGCTCAGTTCGACAATCTGCGCAGCGACGTCGAAGACGTGGCGGCTGTCAATATGTCGGATACCACATAATGGCTCTTCTTCCTCCCGCTCTTCCCACGCTGTCCGGCCCTCATGGGTCTGAAGGTACTTCTTGAGCACGTAGTATAGGAAGTTCTCGCGGCTGCTGGGCACCTGCCGGGCCTGGATGTCGGCGTACTCGGCCTGCAAACCGGCGTCGCCACATTCGCGCACGAAGCGGGCCAGTTCCTCTTCTCTCCGCAGCGCGAATCCGGAGAGCATGTTGACCACGCTGTGGGGGTTGCTGGATATGAAGTAAACAGGCCGCTTGCCCAGGTCGAAGGGGACGTTGGTGGCGATGTTCTCCCACCAGCGCTGAGTCGCCTTGCGATATTCGACCTGGGAACCAGCCAAAAGACGGACCGCCACCCGCTTGCGACGCTGGCTAATGTCGAGGAGCAGGGCGGGGAAGTCCTCCTTCCAGATCACCGCCAGCCGGCTCAGGTCATCAGGGGAGACGCCCAGTGTCTGGCACAGATGGGCGTGGAGGTCGGCATCAATGGGCTGGCCGCTGGCCGCGCGGGCCTCCAGGGCAGCCAGCACCGGGGTTCCGTGCAGCCGGAGGTGCATCTTGTTCCACTCGATCTGAAAGGCAGTCAGCATCGGCACCAGGTCGTCAATGTCGGAGAGGCTGGCGACGTAGACGGCCAGTGTCTCCTGAGCGTCGAAAAAGGCGCGGCGACGACGGCCAGGCGCAGCGACTGGCTGCCACTGCTCGACGTTGGGAAAGCCGCGCCGGGCGAAGACTCGCTCCGACTGGCCCATCACGACCAGCCGCGTACGCCGGATGCAGGAAGGCAACCGCAGCGAGCAGTAGACCAGGGCGGGGATGTCGGGGGTGTCATCGCGGGCATTGACGTGCAGGAGCGAATCCATCCCCAGGTGAGTCTCGACCAGGGTTCGGATCTGCACCTCATCGGTGGTACGCAGCAATGAGTAGTAGGTGCGCATGTAAAGTCGGATTTCCTCGCTGCCGGTGGTGGGTACTGTTCGTTCCATCTGTGCTCTTGCTCTTTGGGCTGTTGGACTCTGTCATCTATCATTGTTTACCGGACACATGCCGAACCTGTCTCATCCCTGGGCTTTGGGAGATCCGGTGCCGGGTGGCTCCGGGGGCTCCGTCTCGTAGCCAGGGTGGGGCTCGCGAACGGCCGGGACAGGTTGGGACCAAGCGGTTTCCACCTGTGCAGTCGCTAAGGCTGGTCGGTATGCCGGGTCAAAAGTACGGCTGCCATCGTGCTCGCAGATGCCCACGATCTCGTGGCTGAAGTTTGCCAGCATTGCGAACAGCAGGTCTTTCCACGGCCCACTCATCCCGCGCTGTTGGAGCGTATATCGCGCCTCATTAGGTTGTGTGAACTCGATCATCGGTTCCGCGACTAGATCATCCCCAAACTGTCGAGAGAAACGGACGGTGTAGTAGAAGCCCTGGATCATGCGGGTGAACAGAAGTTTCTCTCCTTCTGAAAGAGGGTGGGCAAAGACAATAGTATGGGTGTGGGTCGTGGTCTTCCCGTTGATACCGATGTCCCGTTCCCCTAGCCGGATCATCAAGTCATCCCTTGTGTATTGTGCTCTTCCATACATTACGAAGCCCGCGCCGCCCGCTCTATCGCCCGCACGATTTTGTAATACCCCGTGCAGCGGCACAAGTTGCCGGTCAGCCCGGCGATGATCTGCCCGCGGGTGGGGTGGGGAATTTCCTCCAATAGACTGGCGCCGGCCATGATGAAACCGGGTGTGCAATAACCGCACTGGACGGCTCCCTCCTCGATGAACGCCTGCTGCAGCGGGTGTAGGGGCGCGGTCACTGCGCCCTTACCGCCGCCCCGCGCCAGCCCCTCAATGGTGACGATGTGCGTGCCGTGGGCGCGGGGGGCGGGCGTCAGGCAGGCCAACACCGCGATCCCATCCATCCACACCGTGCAGGCCCCACATTCCCCTTCGGCGCAGCCCTCCTTAGTTCCGGTCATCCCCAGGTTCTCGCGCAGCATCTCCAGCAGCGTCTTGCCGCCTGCCCCTTGCACGACGACGTTCCTCCCGTTGACCGTGCACTCAATGGGCCCAGACTCTCCATCGCGGTGATGCACTGCCTTGCCGGCCAGTCGCGGGAAGTGGCCTGTAGTCAGTCCCCACAGCATCGGCGGATTGGTAGGGAACTCAGCCCGCTCGGTACCGTTGCGCAGTCCGGTGAGGGCACGGCGCACCAGCACGCGCACGATCTCACGACGGTAGCCGGCTCCCGCACGGATATCGTCAATAGGGGCGGCGGCCTGGGCAGCCAACTCTGCTGCCTCACCGATACGCCCTTCGCTCAGCGCTCCTCCCACCAGCACCCCCTCCGCTTCCGGCGCGCGGATGATCGTGGGGGCAACGCTGCCCAGCGCGACGTGTGCGTCAAGGACGGCAGATCGGGAAACTGGCAAATCGGCAGATTGGTCGAAGGTCAGGAGGACAGCAGCGTTTACCAGCGAGATGGCGTGAGCACGTCGCAGTCCCAACTTGACGAAGACTCCGCGCTGGTTGGAACCCAGTGCCGGGAAGGTGATGCCAGTCACCATCTCGTCGGAGGCCAGGGTGGTCTGGTGCACGCCCTGGTAGAAGTCGGCGAAGGAGAGGGTGCGCTCGCCTCGTACACTGCGCAGCGTGATATGGGCGTCCAGCGCCCACAGCGCTGTGATGGTGTCGTTGGCTGGGGAGGCGGTGATAAGGTTGCCAGCCACCGTGCCCCGGTTGCGCAGTTGGGGCGTGCCGACCCGCCAGCAGGCCAGCGCCAGCGGGAATCCCCGCTCGACCAGCAGGTCCGACGCCACGGCCTGGTTGTGCGTCACCGTTGGGCCGATGTGGATCATCCCCTCGTCGTCCAGCCACACCTGGTCCAGGTTGTTGATGCGGGTGACGTCTATTAGCACACGTGTCTGCCTGGTGCCGCACCGCAATTCGACCAGCAGGTCGGTGCCGCCAGCGATAATGCGGGCCTCGGGGCCGTGCTCGGCCAGGATGCGCAGGGTTTCGTCAATGGAGGTGGGGCTATAGTAGGTTTGCCACATGGCAAGGTGCTCCTGATGATGTGAATCTATTCCGGTCGCCGCCGGACATCCTCTTCGGCTTGCTGCTGGAGCCTTTTCCACAGTTGGGCCACATCTGCCCCCAGCCCCTAGGGCAATCGCATTTATCCCATTCGCTCGGCCTGGATCGCCAGATCCAGGCCCTAGCCACTGGATTTGGCAATCCAGCGGGAGCAAAAAGGGCTTTTCGGTGTCCCAAAGTCTGCCCGACATTATAAATGCGATTGCCCTGCCCCAGCCCCGCAGCCCACAGGTGGATGTAATCTACGTCCAGCGGTTCATCGCTAAGGCCGCTCAGCGCAAAGACGAGCATCTCACGGATATCGCCTGGATGTTTGCCCGAACGTCCTTCTTCCCAGGCCATCAGTTTACCGATGATGATGTCCTCAGGGCGGGCACACCAGGCTTCGAATTCGGCGCCCTCCTCGTCGGTGAATGTCCGTCGGACGCGACGGGCAAAAGCGCGGCGATATGCCGGTTCTCGCGTCAGCGGCACCAAGTCGGCCTTGACCCCAAGTGTGGTGTCAATGATGTTGAACATAATACCCATCTGCGTTGAAGTACGCATCTGCTCAGGGTCAGCGTAGTAGCGGGGTAGTGGGAAACGACGCGCCAGTGCGTCGAAATGTGGTTCGTGCAGGTCTACGATGATGTCCACATCAAAAGTCGCCCGCCGCAGGCCAAAGGCCATGGCCGCGAAGGCACCAACGATCATATATGGTACTCCAATTTCGTCTAGAGCACGCACAACGTCCAGATAGAAGCCTAGGGCGCTCACTCTTTGTAGCCTCGCAGGGGTGTTAAGTAGGCCAATACTTTCATGTTCAACTCGGACTGGGACAACTTCGGGAAGCGGCGTCGGAGAGTCCCACGCAGCGCAGCCCTGGCGAAAGCCTGGGCCTGCATGCCGAGCAGGACGCGCTGCGCGGGCGTCAAGCACGCCAGCAACTCCAATTGCTGCCAGTCAATGGGGTCGAATAAGAGATTCAGGTCACTTTTCACTATTCGTTCTCAGGCCAGACCTGACAGGTTTCGGAAAACCTGTCAAGTCTTGAATTGTATCGACAGGTTGGGTAGTTACCCACGATGTTAGTATACCTGAAAGCGATTGAAACGACAAACGACCAGGCCCCTGGGTGAGGGCCTGGTCGTTGGGATTTGTGGGGGCGTTGGTCATTGGTAACCGTTCAGATGTTTAGTGAGTTTTCACGCAACGATATTCGTTGGCGGAGGGATAGGCAGCAGCGACGGGGGAGGCTTGTCCTGAATGGGCACCGCGCAAGCCTCGGTCAGATAGTCGAGCACATCCCGCTTCTGCTGGCGCAGCGTGGTGACCGCCGTCAACACACGCTCGACGAAGCGACTTCCCGCCGCACTCTGGGTACCGAAGCTTCTTCGGCGCC